>VFSW01000010.1_pt1 | contig 213443 bp, 202 predicted proteins | sample 5358111 | NCBI WGS metagenome assembly VFSW01 (sample SAMN11554181, study PRJNA540505) | mine drainage metagenome | isolation source: sediment from site ElyBrook_90M | place: USA: Ely Copper Mine, Vershire, VT | collected 2017 | reverse complement strand
AACAAGTATCCACAAAGAAAGGAAAGAATATTCAACTCATGCAAATGGTTCATTCACGCGATACTTTCACAGTCTTGGCTTGATGTACGCGAGTAGACTTTACGATTGAATCGTTCCGAAAGAGATTGTAAAACGTAATACTTGGCGGCAATCTTTTCGGCAGTCAATGGAGAGTATCGCATTTACCAAGATCCACCAACATCTCGTTTGATCTCTTTCAGCGTATCTTGATTGCTTCCTCGACTGTCGGATGACTGACAGGAAGCTTGAATTGCCTTGATAGGTTGTATGAAAGTATCTCGCACTTTCTCTTTTCGCCGTGTCCAACGAAGATCTGCTGAAGCTTCGGCCGCAGTTTCTGAACGTATCTGAATATCTGGTTATAGTCGCTGTGACCTGAAAAGCCCTCGATCCGATTGACCAGGCAGTTGACGTCGACTATTTTGATCTTCCCACCCTCGCCGAGTAAGCTCACCTGTTTTGAGCCGTCCAAGACTCTGCGCCCCATGGTTCCCTGCACTTGATAGGAGACGAAGAGCACTCTATTCCTCTCCGAGCCTGCAAGTGATGAAAAGTACTCTATCACTGGGCCACCTTCAAGCATTCCCGATGTCGCCATGATAATGGCTCCTCCTTCACGAAGAGCCTCCTCCCGGTTGCTCGGATGCTCTACTACGGTGAAATATTCCGAAGAGAATGGGTTTTCATCTTCCTCCAGAATCTTGTATTTCAGCTCCCGAGAAAGGTATTCTGGGAACGCTATGTGTATCGCAGTCGCCTCGGAGATCATTCCCTCTATGAACACAGGCGCCTCGATCAAATTCTTTTCTTTCATGTGTTCATTGATGACAAGTATGATTTCCTGAGCTCGCCCCACGGCCGGGATGGGTATCAGAACCTTACCGCCTTGCTTCAGAGTCTCGTTTGCAAGGCTGACAAAGTTGTTCTCGACCTCGTCTCGCGAAGGCATAATGTCTTCCTTTGTCCCATAAGTGGATTCTGTTATGAGAGTCTCGACACGCGGATAGTTCCAAAAGGCAGGGTCGAGCAGCCTTGTCTTTCCATATTTGTAATCTCCCGAATAAACAATGTTGTGCGCTCCCTCGCCGATGTGAAGATGAACCGTGGCCGACCCCAAGATATGCCCGGCGTTATTGAACACAAGCTTGACGTCCGGAGCGACATCAGTGACAAGCCCGTATGGAATAGTAATGGCGTGCTTGATGACCTCGCGTATATCTCTCTGATCATAGACCAGGCGGGAGCCCTCTGATTGGCCGATCTTCACCATATCTCCTTGAAGTAAAGTCATGAGTGGAAGAGTAGGTTCAGTACAATAGACAGGTCCGTCGTAACCGTACTTGTATAGCGCGGGAAGAAATCCACTGTGGTCTAGGTGCGCGTGACTAATGATCACAGCATCGAGTTCGTCAAGTTCAATGTCTGCCCAATCGAGCCGAGGATAGGCATTCCATGAATTCTTCGCGCCAGGAGAGATCCCGCAGTCAAGAAGGAGCTTGCTCTCTGAGGTACTAACTATTATGGAAGACCTTCCAACCTCCTCGAAAGCCCCCAGAGTCATTAGGCTGATTTCGGAGTCTTCACGGAGCCTAGGCCGGAAAATATTTTCTCCGACCTCCTTGAAAAAACGCGAGCGCTCGGCGACTGCTTGCCCTAATACGAAATTTATGTTCTGAATGCTCTGACATGGGATGTGCGGATGCTTTCTGATCCTTATCTTCCATCCCGTCTTGTCTGTTATTTCTATTGGATTGAAGCCATTCTCCGGTGATAGCTTTAGTGGCTTCCTCGCATCTAATATCGCCTCTCCCAAGGCGGAGTCAAAGAAAACACTTTGCACTCCTGCTTCCTCTGGCGCGTTCTGCATGATTATGGACTGGGCTTCCTGTTCGTCCTTGCGGATAGACTTGTCAGTACGAAGGACGAGGCGCCTCTTCACCATGTTCACGACGTCTGAGACGATATAGCCGTTTTGTTGGAGGAACTTTGGATTCTTCGTGTAAAGAGCTATCCTAGGCCCCTCATACTCAACTCTGGTGATCTCAGCTTCGGCTGGAATATGGTTGAGGATTATGCTTGTTACGCTTTGTGCGCTTTGCCGTTCAGTCAAACCTAATTTCTACTACCGGAAATCAGAAGCAGTTGCTGGTTCTTCTCCTCCCGGGAGAGTTCTCTGTAACCGACTTCTCTAGTTACCACGGCGACATCGAAACCGTCACCAGTTCCAGCATTGCGCTTTATCGCAGCACTCACTGCCTTGATTGCGATTGGTATCGTTTCCTTTACAGTCATGCCCGCCCTGTACTCGTCCTCAAGAATACCATAGGCAACCGGAGAGCCCGAACCCGTTGAGACGGCGGTCTCACTAGTATTTGCCCCAAAGAAGTCAACGCTGTAGATTGATGGTCCCTCTTCGTCGACTCCACAAATTAGAAAGTCAGCTATCATTGGATATGCCCTTTGGGAGAAAAAGATGTTTGCTGCTATGCGCGCCAGGGATTTGATAGGGATAGGAGATTCATTTTCCAACCTGTAAATGTTTGCGTAGTACTTGAGGGTGTCAACGACGTTCTGCGCGTCGGCTACTGTTCCTGCAATCGTCACTCCGACATGTGTATCGATCATGTACATCTTCTTGCCTCTCCTATGAGCTATGTACATGTAGCCCGCAGTGACTCGCGTATCAGTACATAGGACGACGCCGTCTGTGCAAGTCATCGCGACTGTTGTGGTTCCATGGTACTTTAGCGCGTCTACCTTTCCTCTCATGTCTTCCCTGTTTGGGACATTGTTCAAGTTATTCATTCTGTGAGACAAATTACCAACTCGTTCCAGCACCCGCAAGAAAGTTATTTTCGTCTTTTCCGTCTGCACGTAGGATTTGCGTCTTTTGCAGTCAGAATGCCGGCTTGATTAGGTGGGCGAAAAGTCCTTTAAATAACTTTCCGCAATCGAAGTTTCCATCCTGAAGCGTGAAACAAGTATTGCAGATGCATGTGATGGAGCTTCCTCGGCGCGTTGTTGTCGGGACGGAAATTATTTCGAGAGTAAGCGAGGTAATTAAGGAGCTTGAGCTCGGACCAAAAGCGCTTGTAATTTCCGGTCCAAATGTAAAGGCAGTTCTGGAGAAAAATCTCAGCTCAGCTCTCGCGAACTCGGGCTTTGTTTGTCAGTGGGAGTTGGTGGGCGCATCAACCTTTCAGGAAGTTGAGAGAGTTGCTCAGATTGCTCATAAAATCGGGGCAGAGTTTCTGGTAGGGGTCGGAGGCGGAAAGTCAATTGACATCGCAAAGCTCGCATCCTTTGAATCGAAGATGCCTTTCGTCAGCATTCCGACGAGCGCCTCTCATGACGGAATCTCAAGCCCATTTGGCTCAGTGAAAGGAATGGGACGGCCATATTCGATTATCGCAAAGCCTCCGATTGCGATAGTTGCAGACATTTCTGTGATTTCGCGTGCGCCAAAGCATCTTTTGATCAGCGGTTGCGGTGATCTACTTTCTAAGAAGACTGCTGTGCGAGACTGGGAGATTGCGCATGAAAAAACTGGAGAATACTTTGGGAGATATTCCGCAAACCTAGCCATGCTGTCAGCAAACCTGGTGATGGACAACGCAAAGGCAATCGGTTCCATGGAAAAAGAGAGCTTTAGCGTCGTCGTCGAAGCACTCATCAGCTCTGGAGTTGCAGCTGGAATCGCGGGCAGCAGTAGACCATGCAGTGGCTCCGAGCATCTGTTTTCTCATGCGATGGACATCGTTGCCCCTGGCAAAGGGATGCATGGTGAAAAGTGTGGAATGGGCACGATCATGATGGCAAAACTTCAAGGCATTGATTATCAAGGCATCAGGGAAGCGTTAGAGACGATAGGCGCCCCGACTAAGGCTACTCAGATAGGCGCTACTAAGGAGGAGATAGTAAAAGCCCTCGTCCTAGCGCGCACTATTAGAAAAGAGAGATACACGATACTTGATGAAGTGAAACTTACAGAGGGCTCGGCGTCCGAACTTGCACAAGCTGCGAGAGTGATTTGATTAAGATTAGCTTACTTGCGGCGACCTGATTTTTTCTTTCCATGCTTTGGTTTCGGATGCTGTTTGTGCTCGGGTCTTTTAGCCGGAGCTTCTTCCTTTTTCTGCTCTTCGTGCTTTGGTTCCTCGCTCTTTGGCGCTTCCTCTGCCTGCCTGAGTTCCTCTTTGGGGGCTTCGGTTGTCTTTGCCTCCTCCTTTTTTGCTGAAGCATTCTCGTAATTCTCTAAGAATTCTACACTCTCAAGCGGCTTTATGAATTTGAAGAGATCGGTGCTAATTGCTCTCTTGATTATCTGCAGCCCTTCGAGCAGGAAGTAGTCATTGGGAATTACGATCTTGATAGCGCTGTCAGAGGCATCAAATTTCAGTTTCGGCTTTTCAATAGGAAGCCTTCGCCTGATCAATGCTTCGACTTTTGCATCCTTTGCATCAAGTCTTTCCTTGATTTCAACATTGTATAGGAGTGTCTTACCAGCGTACCTGTGATTGAAATCCACGATGGCACGTCCTGACTCGAGTGACCTCACTATTCCCACTCTGTTGTCAACCTCCACTTCTGCCCCCACTGAAAGATCACTTGCCTTCTCACCAAACTTTCTGATGGGAATCCTTGAGACCTTGCTCGGATCTCTAGCACCAAACGCCTTGTCAGGAGTGAGTTCGACGTCGAGCGTTCGCCCTGGTTCAGCGTTCGAGAGGGCTTCATCCAATCCCTTAAGGACCCAACCTTCCCCGACGGCTATCAAACGAGGCTCGTAAGTCCTCGTTGGATCAGCGTTGCCAGCGCTCTCAGCGTCGGCCTTCCTCGTTGTCTCAATAATCTGACCAGTGTCCTTGATTCGAGCAGTATAATCGGCAATAATCAGTGTTCCATTTTCCAAAGGCATTGCAAAGAATACTCTCCAGAGTTTCTGCTTTAATCTTTATGCTTTGGGAAGCTCGCTCAACTCATTCCATGCCGCAGAGAGTCCCTTAGAGGCGTCGCACCTATGCCCAAGTTGGGTCAATGCTTGCGCAATACCATTCACAGTCGTTGTGACGATGGCTTCGTCGACTATTCCCATCGATCCCACGCGGAACATGCGTCCCTTCATTTTGCCGAATCCACCAGCAATAAGAATTCCGAACTTTTCCGAAAGTAGTGTCCTAAACTTTCCGTCATCTACGCCTTGAGGATAGAGAATCCCGATCACCGTGTGCGATCTGCAATTTTCCTCTGCAAATGGCCTTAATCCATATTCTTCGAATGCCGCATAAAATGCCCTGGAGCAGACTTCGTGTCGTCTTATTCTCTTTTCGATTCCCTCTTCCCTTATCATCTTCAGCGCCTCGTCTAGCGCAAAGAAGATCGGAAGCGACGGGGTGAATGGGGTCTCTCCGTGCTCCGCGAATTTGAAGTATCGTGGTATATCTAAAGACTGAGTACGTGGCTTTATCCCATTAATAACTTTCTTCGCCTCTTCGCTGAAAGAGAGTACCACTCCGCCCGGAGGCGCGGCAAGGCATTTCTGGGTGCCAGCGATGCAAATATCAACGCCCAATTTGTCTACTGGAAGTTCGTCTCCTCCTAGGACACTGATGGCGTCAACCATGAAAAGTGCGCCATATTTCGAAGCAATTTCCTTAAGTTCCTTGAGTCTTCTCCACGTCACGCCAGTCGATGTCTCGTTGTAGACGACGCACAATGCTTTCGGCTTACTTGCGCTCTTCATTGCATCTTCTACAACATCAAGGGCAGGAGCTGCCCCAAGCGGTGCCTCAGGAGAGAGCACATTGGCACCCACGTAACGTGCTGAATCTCCTAACCTAGTGGAGAACTCGCCGAACGCAGGAATAACCACCGAATCTCCAGGTGCGAGAACTGAGCCTACTGCTGCGTCCACACCTCCTGTGCCCGAGGCCGAGAGAACTACGATTTCATTCTTGGTCTGAAAAGTATACTGGCAACCAGATTGAATACTCTTGTAAAGCCTAGTGAATTCTTCGCTTCTGTGATTGATTATAGATTCAAGCATCGCATTCATTACACGATCTGGAACATTTGTAGGACCGGGAACCATCACGAGCTTCTTCAAACAGCAAAACCACGAGGGATGAGATTTCGCTCTGATTGCGAGTTTCTAAACTTTGCCCAATGCTAGTCTTGCTCGAATCTCGTTAGATATGCGTTCGACGTACTCAAGTGGAAGAGTTGGTTCTGCTGTAATTATCGCAAGACCCGATTCCACTGGGATCATTATGATCTTGAAAGAATCATGACTAACCAATGAGTATTGAACGCTTCCAAAATAAAGTGCCCATGAGGCCATTGCTCCTTTGAAGAAAGTGAGGTCCCTGATCAGCTGGTTTTCTGCTGGATGGCCCCTGTAGTCTTTGCGAAGATCGCTCACTATCATTCCCTGGCGATTATCCAGGAATCCGAAGTAGCGAACTCGAACATCTAGCTTGAAGACAATGTCCCGAAGTGCGAAGCACTCGGCGAGTTTCAACCGATTGTGTGGATGTATGTGCTAAGAGATAACCTTTTGTCAATCAAGACCGTTGAATCGCCCCTTTTCTATGATTGGAGCGATTATGTTTTTGACAGCCGGCGGAACCAATGGCTTCCAGTCTTCGTGCATACTGATTCTGCGCCTTACTTCCGTCGCGGAATACTTCATGCGATCATGAAGGGGTGGCTCGATCACGTCTACGTCTCTCTCATTAAAAAGTTGGATAGTCAGCCGGTCGTTTGAAAACACAACATCGTAACTCGGAACCACTTGGTCAATGAGCGCGGTCCACACCGAATGTCCAATTGCGTCTGGAACCGGAATGATCAAAAATCTCGACGGATCTATCTTTTCGTCGATTAGGGCGTCTCGGATCATCAAAATCCTCTCACCAGCGGTAAACGGATTCTTAGACTCGTGGCTTTTTTGTGAGCTTCCCACAAGGATGTAGAGCTGTTTCACACGCTCCATTGCGAACTTCACGCTGGAGAGATGTCCATAGTGAAATGGTTGAAAACGCCCGATAAAGAGACCTACTGGCATCATTACCTGCAATTCATCTACTTTCTTATTCGGATGGTTTCCTCACGTGCCGACGCTATATTAAAAACATGAGCGCGCGGTTCCCTGATTCTCTGGGATAGTCACGATGGAACTAATCGAGATCGATGGGTCTCTTGGCGAAGGAGGTGGACAGATTCTGCGAACCGCTGTTTCCCTTGCCTGTATACTCGGCAAGAACGTAAGAATATACAACATACGCGCTGGGAGAAGGGAACCAGGCCTTCGACCGCAGCATCTCAATGCAATCTCGGCGTCAGCCGAGATCTCAAATGCCGTTCTCAAAGGAGGGAAAATTGGTTCCACTGAGATAGAACTCATCCCCGGAGCGATTTCTAAGAAAGTGTCAAAGCGAATCGATACTGGCACTGCTGGAAGCATTTCTCTCATCGCCCAAACACTCATTCCCATTGCGATGCTCCGAGAGATTGATCTTGAGGCGGAAATCATCGGAGGTACCGAGGTGTCTGCAAGTCCGACTGTGGACTACATCGACCGAGTCGCTATTCCTGCTTATCGCGAGATGGGCGGGAACCTATCAATTCAGCTCAAACAGCGTGGATATTATCCGAGAGGGGGCGGCAGAGTGCTGCTCAAGGTTATGGGTTCAAAGTCTTCGGTTCGACCGCTTTTTTTTCCCGAAACACGAGTCGAAGCCCAAGTTTCTGTGATCAGTGTTTCGAGGAATCTACCGGAACATATCAGTAGTAGACAGCTGTCATCCGCAGAGGAAATTCTGCATGCCTCAGGAATAACCAATATTCGTGGCGAGCTAGATTTCAAAGGTGAAGCGCTTTCTCCAGGAACTTCGGTCCTCGTTTGCTCGCAGTCTGAATCTAGTTACATTGGATCAGATGTTCTGGGTGAGCGCGGAAAACGATCTGAACAAGTGGGTTCTGACGCGGCTCAAGCCTATCTCTCCGAATTAAGGACGAGACCTAACGTAGATGCCCATCTCGCGGACATGATCGTGACCTTCCTAAGTTGTATCCCTGGAAAGAGCCATTTCTCGACGTCAAGGGTAACACAGCATCTCAGAACCAATCTCGATGTATCCCGGAAACTTACAGGATGTGAACACGAGATTCGTGAGGACAAAGAAAAGGGAAACTGGGAGGTGCTCCTTTCGGGTCTTGCCGAAAAGTCTAATTAACCAGCCAGGAGAAATATGTTTCAGTTGTGCAGATTATGGCATTCAATGAGGCTTACATTCCTGGAGCGACCGTCGTAGGCATCACTTACAAAGACGGAGTCTTGTTGGGAGCAGAGAGGAGGGTAACTCTCGGAAGTTTTGTGGTCAGCAAGACCGGAAAGAAGACATTCAAGGTTACCGACAAGGTTGGCGCTGCTTGCGCTGGAATGATTGGTGATATGCAGATATTGATCAAGGAACTCCAATCCTATGTCAAGATCAGAGAGCTCGAGATTAGGCGTCCTATGCCGGCGAACTCGGTTGCAAAACTTCTTTCAGTTATCATGTTTGAAAGAAGATACATTCCTTTCATAACTCAGGTCATGCTCGGAGGCGTTGATGCTAAACCTTCGATCTATGTTCTGGATCCACTTGGATCAGTGATTCCAGATGATTATGCTGCTGTTGGATCTGGAGCTGAGATAGCAATTGGTGTTGTTGAAAATGGTTACACAGAGGGCATGACTGAAGAGCAGGCAACTGAGCTTGGAGTCAAGGCGATCAGGGCCGCTATCAAACGTGACGTTCAGAGTGGTGATGGCGTTGATCTTGTGTATGTTACCAAAGACAGGCTCAGAGAAGAGACTGTGCCACTCAATCCTCCGCAACGTGCATGAAGACCGTTTTCCGGATCCAAAAGGGATATATCCTTTAATGAGCCTGTAGACTTTAGGTAGGCAACTGTTATGTCTCTCATCGCTGGGCCTTCAGAACAAATTAGTATCACTTCCAGGGCTCTCGACAGAGTGAGACAACTCTTGCAAAAAGAAGGCAAACCTGACGCTGGCCTCCGCCTCTATATTTCCGGAGGAGGATGTGCAGGAATGTCTTACGGAATGTCAATTGACGACACCGTAGGGGCTGATGACGCCGTCGTGAAATCTAACGGTGTGAAGGTAATCGTCGACAAGTTGAGCCTCATTTACTTGCGTGGATCCGTCATTGACTACGAGGAAACACTTCAGACTTCGGGGTTCAAGGTTGATAACCCGAATGCTGCCGCTTCTTGCGGATGTGGCCTTTCATTCAAAGCAAAGAAGGAAACCCAAGAAGCGGCGAAGCAGGTCGCGCAGTGAAAAAGCGCGTTGCTTTTCTGTTCCGCTTTCTCCCAGCGGAACCATGAGCTTTCTCAAACGCTTTGATCATGTCGGGATCGAAGCAAGAAATGTTGATTCAGCGTTTGCTGCGTATATGGATGTTCTCGGCTGCAATGTAACTCGCTACAAGCAGATCGGCACTACGAAGGACTGCTCATTCAAACAATTCATGCTCAGTTCATTACGCGTTAAATTGATAGAATTAGTTGGCGACGCTGAGAGATTTCTTACTAGTTTTCTTCAAAAGCAACGAAGGCCTGCACCATCTTACACTAGTCATCTCTATTGCGCAAGCAATCAAATATCCAAGTCCAAAGGTCTCAGGATTGCTGACGAATTCATGGAAGATCCAGTCTGGCGAACCGTATCGATGTATCCAAGAGGGCTAATGTGGTTTTGATACCGATTTACGAGACCACTCCAGGAAGTGTTTCCAGCCGTTGACAAGTCGGGATAGATGGAAAAGTGGGCGTGGGCGGATATTCGTGCTCCAATAGAGCATTTCGAACCGCCGATTCCCGCTGTGTGAGAGCGGTGTCTTAGACCAGCTGGACCACACGCCCAGTGCCCGCCGTGGTCTAGCGCTGTAGCAACCGGATAATAAAGTGTAAAGGAACTAGTCTACTTCTTGACTCCGAGCGCCCTATTTTTCAGCCTCAGAGCTTCCGATTTACATTTTCGGCATCTCGTCGCCATTATCGGATTCTTACTTCCACACCGCAAGCATATTTTGAAAAAGAGTCTCCTCTTCTGCGCCATTTGTTTCTTTGTTGCATCGGTAATTGGCATTTTGTTTCACTATCCCAAGATGTCCATTGTAATTGATTGAAGGAGTGTCTTCGGCTAATGCGCAGGATTTAACTTTTAAATGGTTATTCTCTTCTACATACACAGACCTCGCCCTCGGAAGAGATTTTTTGGAATGAAGATCCACGAATACCAAGCAAGGGAGCTCTTCCGGAATGAAGGCATTCCGCTTCCAAGTGGGTCACTTTGCGGGACACCTGAAGAGGCGAAACGCTCCGCCGAAGAAATTGGAAAGCCGGTGGTTGTCAAGGCTCAGATACTGGTAGCAGGTAGAGGCAAGGCAGGGGGAGTCAAAATGGCTCAGAATCCCTCCGAAGCATATGAAATTGCCAAGAACCTCCTTGGTGCAGTCATAAAGGGAATCAGAGTGGACTCTGTGCTTGTTGTTGAAGCTGTCAAATCGCAAAAAGAGCTCTATCTCGGGTTTACGGTTGATAGAGCCAGGAGAAAGATTGCACTCATCGCGAGTTCCGAAGGTGGAATAGATCTCGAAGAGCTAGCAAGAACAAAGCCAGAGAAGATATTCAGACGCGAGATAAATCCCATAATCGGACTGCATCATTTCGAAGCTCGTGATGCTGCGTTTTCAATTGGACTGAGTGAGAAGAACGCGAATGAGTTCACGTCAATTTGTTTGAAGATCTACAACATCTTCAAGAGCATTGATGCGGACCTTGTGGAATCGAATCCGCTTGCTATTAGTTCAACGACCGGATCTCTCGTGGCTCTTGACGCAAGAATAACTCTTGATGATAACGCAATGTTCCGGCATCCAGAGTACAAACAGATGGACGAAGAATTGGCGCCTCTTGAAAGGGAGGCACAGCAGCAGGGACTGGCGTTTGTCCAGCTCGATGGAGACATCGGCATCATAGGGAACGGAGCAGGACTCGTAATGGCCACGCTAGATGTCGTGGCATATTTTGGTGGGAAACCTGCAAACTTCCTTGACATGGGCGGTGGATCTAGGGCGGATGATGTCCATAAAGCGGTCAAGATATGCCTCGAGCAACAAAACCTCAAGGCTGTGTTTGTCAACATCCTAGGTGGAATCACAAAGTGTGATGAAGTAGCCATAGGATTAGTGAGAGCTCTTAGTGAGTCAAAGGTTAAGGTTCCATTTACTGTCAGAATGGTAGGAACAAACGAAGAACAAGGCAGGAAGATCCTGGCGGAGTACAAGATAGAGTACCTTGACTCAATGGAAACTGCAGCACAGTCTGTTGTTAAGCTAGCGCACGAGGCGCGTAGCTAGGAAGTGCATGAAGCCTGACAATCCTTGTCGACAAATCAACGAACGTTCTAGTTCAAGGTGTGACTGGAAGAGAGGGAAAGACGCACACTCTATCCATGCTCGAGTACGGAACTCGAGTTGTGGCTGGAGTGACACCGGGAAAATTAGGAGAAAGAGTCGATCGCGTCCCGGTTTATGACAGCGTCAGACAGGCTATCACAGAGCATGCGGAGATCAACGCAAGTATAATCTTTGTCCCTGCCGCTTACACTTCAGACGCAGTATACGAGGCGATAGATTCAGGGATCAAACTCGTGGTTACAATCACAGAGCATGTACCAGTTCAAGATTCACTCCAGTTTATCAATTACGCTCGCGACAAAGGAGTCACAGTTATTGGTCCTAATTGCCCAGGGTTGATCTCTCCCAGTGAGAGCAAAGTCGGTATCATGCCAGGTCACATCTTCTCCAAAGGAGACATTGGGATGGTTTCAAGAAGCGGTACACTAACATATGAAATCGCTTGGGTCCTGACTCGTGCCGGGCTTGGGCAATCCACTGCGGTTGGAATAGGGGGAGATCCTATCATCGGAAGAGATGTCCTTGAGGTCGTCGACATGTTTGAAAATGATCCGGGAACGCGAGCTATTGTCATTATTGGGGAGATTGGGGGAGACGCGGAAGAAAGGCTTGCAGCACGAATCAGGCAAAAAGGAATGAGGAAACCAATGGTTTCGTTCATTGCCGGTAGACAAGCCCCAGCTGGAAAGAGAATGGGTCACGCAGGTGCAATAATTTCTATGGGCGCTGGCACTGCGGATAGCAAGATAGAAGCACTTGAATCAGCTGGTGTCGGTGTCGCCCAGCTTCCGTCCGATATACCAACTCTAATCAAGAATGCGTTGGCTTCAAAGTAGTGGCAGTCTTTCAATCACCAATGAGCCCGAAAATGATACTCTGACACCATCAGATTTTTAATGGGATAAATCCCGAAAGTACAAACGCATAGAAAGTGAAAACACCAATCTGCTCATTTGACGCCCGCACAGGGGTCCTTTGTCCACAGTGCGACTCAAAATTGAGATCTGGTCAATTGAGCGACACCGATGTGGAGGTTTCCATTAAACTCACAAAAGCTGCAGAAAAGAACCAGAGCATTTCTAAGATGAGCTTGGTGAAAGCAAATAGAGTTGATGGAGACTACTTGCTAGTTCTGGAACCTGGGTCTCTTGCCCCACTAAGGCGCGATCCCATGCTCCAAAAGGGCCTTCAAGATACTCTGGGGTCGAAAGTGTGGCTCACCGAAGCAGACACAACAGCTAGAAAGGAGCTCGAGGACCTATTCTATCCTGTGAGGATTGCCAACGTCAACACTGTGTGGCTTCCAGATGGAAGCAAGCTTACCAAAGTTGTGATTCCTGGAAGAAAGACCGAGAGGTTTCCGCACGATACGGATAAGATAGCAAAGATACTACTTGATACCCGTGCGATGGATCTCATGGTCGAATTCGAAAGACAGTGATTCAGATTTCCCTTTTCGCTTAAAAGGACCCGAAGATCTCCCGACAAAGGAATCAGTACTCATGGAGGGTTTTCTTAATAATTGATTAGGACACACTATACCAACGAACTGTTGCAACATAGAGGGGAGGAAGTCACCATCGCAGGATGGGTTGACAACGTTAAAGAGCTTCCAAATCTTCGTTTCATCATTATCCGAGATAGGGAGGGGATATCCCAGATTACAGTTCACAAGAGAGACTCTCCGAAACAAGTGATAGAAGGGAGCGAGAAACTCAACCTCCAAGATGTGCTGGTTGTCAAAGGTCTGGTGCTTGAAAAGCAGGTTGCCAAGATTGGCCCTGAAATACAGCCTAGCGAAATAACTGTTCTCAGCAGATCAGCGTCGCCACTTCCCATTGACATCAAGGGAGAAAGTGTGACGCAACTTGACACTCGACTTGACTGGAGGGTCTTGGATCTACGGAAACCAAGTAACTCAGCGATCTTCAGAATAGAGGCAAAGGTCATGGAGGGGATGGAGGAGTACCTACGCGCCAACGGCTACATTCAAGTCTCGACACCAGCGATTTTGGGAGGATTAAGTGAAGGAGGATCAGAAGTTTTCAAGATAGATTACTTTGGGAATCCTGCATTTCTGAGACAGGATCCACAACTTCATAGACAACTAGCGATTGCAGCGGGTTTTGACAAGATTTACGATCTCGGGCCAAGCTGGAGAGCTGAGATGTCACATACTCCAAGACATCTTTGTGAGCACCGCGCGTGTGCTGTCGAATTCGGATTCTTGACTGACGAAATGGACACGGAGAGAGTTGAGGAGTCATTAGTTGCTCACACTCTTGTAAAGATCTCAAAAGATTGTAAGCAGGAGCTGGAGATTCTGGGTGTCAAGGTGGAGGCTCCAGCTCTCCCATTCCCAGAACTTAGATTTCCTGAGATTTACGACATCATCAGGGAGCATGGAAAGCAGATTGAATTCGAGGCAGAGATTGACAGGGAGGACGAACAGATTCTTGCCAAGTACGTAAAGGAAAAGACAAGGAGCGATTTCTTCTTCATCAATAGGTTCCCATCAAAGGTCAAGCCATTCTACGTGATGCGCTTGTTGGAGGACCCCAGATGGGCTAGGAGTGTTGATCTCGTGTACAAGGGAATGGAAATCTCATCAGGCGGACAAAGAGAGAACAATTACGAACGCTTGATGGAACAGGTCAGACTCAAGGGGATGGACGAAAAGGCGATATCTTGGTTCACTGACAATTTCAAGTATGGGGTGCCGCCTCACGGCGGATTTGCAATCGGGATCGAAAGGACCGTGATGCAGATGCTTGGGATAGAAAATGTAAGAGAAGCTAGCCTATTCCCACGGACACCCGAAAGGCTGAAACCGTAATATCTCCGAACCCTTGCGCGCAGATTCCTATAGCGCCTTGAAGTTTTCCGCCCAGTTTGAATATGCTCTGAGCATTTCCTGGGATACACTTGGTCGTCTAGATCTCAAGGTTTCCTTAAAGTCTTCCAACCCAATGGTTCGCGGCTGTATTTCTTTGTCGTCAGAACCCCCGGTATCGAAGAGTTCAGACACTACTCTGAGTTGAACTGATTGGCAAATATCACGCACATCAGACCCGGAGTAGCCCTCAGTCATTTTGGAAAGATCGTCAAGTTTGAGATCAAAATCAAGTTTCAGAGGCGCAGTGTACTGCTTTAGCATCTGCATCCTCGCGTGAATGTCTGGAAGTGGTACGTAAATTCTCTTTTGAAACCTTCTCAGGAATGGCCAGTCGAGTGACCAAGGTTTGTTTGTCGCACCTATAATATACAGGTGAATATGCTTTCCCTTGTCAGAGATCCCATCCATTTCTTTCAAAAATTGGTTGCGAACTCTGACCTCGCCGCCCACTTCATTTGTTCTCGAGCCGAGGATGGAGTCGAGTTCATCTATGAAAACAATGACAGATTTTGCCTCTTTTTCCAAGAGCTTCCTTGCAGAGTTGAAGAGCTTTGCAACATTCCGCTCTCCCTCCCCAAGCCATTTGGACATGATCGAAGCGGCATCTACAGTGATGAAATAGCTGTCAATCTCCGACGCAGTGGCAGCGGCGAGAAGTGTCTTCCCACAACCAGGCGGCCCATACATCAGTATTCCCCGAGGCCATCCTAGTGGAAACAGATCCGGGCGGTGCACAGGGAAAATGATGCACTCGCGCAGAGCTTTCTTGGCATCTTCGAGACCAACAACTTCGTCCCACTTCACGTTTGGCTTTTCCTTCATGATGAGGTCGTTATAGCTTGCTTTGAGTTGCTGCACGACTTGAGGCGATTTGGGCTCATCGTCGGCAGCAGGTTTTGGATTTTGGGTCGAGGGGGAAGGTCTTGTAGGAGGTGTAAATGTGAAACCTCCTGTCTCTGAATCCTCAGGTACATCTACCCCGTGGGCACTCTGAAGCGCCTTGACTCTCTCCTGGTAGAGCTGAGCCCTCTGGAGATACATTGAGTTCAATTTATAGTCAGGGTAGAGCTGGGCAAGCTGAACGAGCGTTTGGATTGCATTTTGGTAGTTCTTGATCGCCATCCCTCTTGCGCCCTGGGAATCAAACCTGATCGCCTCAGAGGCGTACTTCTGCGCTGCAGATTCTAAGACCTTGGCCGCATTCTCACTCAATCTTGCTAGACAACTCCACTGAAATCCATGTCAATTCCGAAATGCCCGCCATTTCTTGGTCAGATTCTTCCATTTTGCATTCAATCGACTTTGCCGTCAGGCATTATGAAGTAGAGCCCTGTTGGGCCCGGACTCTCTTTGACAATTCGGTATTCAATCTTCGTTCCGAGAGCAATTTGATGTATGCTTGTTCAACAAGATCGACAGGTAGATTTAGTTGAGCTGAGCAACTCATCAAGTCAAATTTCTCGGACTCGTTTTCTTGGAGATAGTTTCTCACTGCGCTTTCTGCATCGACTCTCATCGCCGCCATCTCTCCTAGCAAGACAGGTCTGAATTCCGAATCGTCCGAGTCTTCATCCTCTGTCGCAAGGAGAGCTATCCTCTTGGTTCTCTCGACGAGCGATTCGCCGCTCTCCTCTCCCTCTTGAATGGACTTGGGTAACTCTGCTAGCTCTGAAGTGCGTTCGCGTATCAACTTCTGTGCCTTTTCAAATATTTGCTGAGGAGTATCAGTCAGTGCAATACTCACATTTGGGGTTAGGACTCCCAATTCTGCGAGAATTCCCGAAAAAGAGTCGTTGATCTCACCTGCCATTGCTTCAAGGTTTGGAGCCACTTCAGACACAGACTTGCCAATTCGTTTCACTGCCTTGAATGCGTTGGAGAGGACATACATCACATCTCCGACATCTCTTAGTGTTTCAAGTCTAACAGTGATGTGCAAAAGTGCAAGTTCTGAAGCGTTGACAACTCTTGCGATTTTCTGAAGTTCAACATGCTCTCCCGAGAGCACGCGAGCACGCATTTCATCGCTGTGCTCTATCGCACGCACAGTGGCGTTGAAAATCGAAGATCTTCGTTCCTCAAGTCGAAAGCGCAGTTGCTCAAGCTCCTTTCGTTGCAAGTCTACCTGCCTAATAGCGAGTGTTATCTTCTCTTTCAGCCCATCACCTTTCCCGTCGGAGAAAATTCCTAAAGGAGGAGCCATATTTCCGCGATATCAGCTCGCTTCGGAGGCTGCAAGTGATCCAGAAAGGAGAGCGAAGAATGATGTTGAAGAGGTGAGGTATAGGTTATTCTTTCGTGAGACGAGTTTCCTCGCCGTGTTTTGACTGTCAGTCATCATTTGGATGAACACATCGTTTCATTGTGTGCCATGCCTGTGAAACGACAATCCCGTCAAGCGAAACAAAAATAAAGAAAGGGAGGAATCTGCTCTCCATTGGAGAAACAGAATCGCTCTAACCTTTTCTTTGTACTTTGATCCTTAAGAGAAGCCAGTTGCTTCAGTCCCAGTAGGTACAGACTCTGGTAGATCTGGGAACTTGTCGCGCATTCTCTGCTCGGCAACCGCTCCAGCTTCAGCCAATATCTTATCTGCCTCTTCATTTGCAGACTCGAAATTGATTACGCCGGAACCTAGTTGACCTGCGTCCACAAGGATGCTGCTCAACAAGCCAGAGATCTCTCCGATTTCATGCTCGGCTTCAGGAATTACACTCACCAAACCTGACCTTACGTTGCGTATGACGCCCATTGCAGGTGATAGTGTAACCACAATGTCTCCGAGTTCTTGGACGGTGTTGAGTCTGAGAGTGATCTGCTCCAGCGCAAGCTTTGCCTGAGTGACCATCTTGTTCATCTTGCGAACTTCCGAAAGTTCATTCGCAAGGATGTTTGCATGCTGAGTGTCGTGTTTCTGAATCGACGCCACAACCTTGTTGAAGATTGTTGCATCTCTCTCTCTCAACTTTGATGATGTTGCATCGAGTTTCGAGATCTGAACTTGTATCTGACGAGTAGCTTGCTCCAGTCTTGGCTTGAGTGGGCCTGGTGACCTTACCGTATCCTTGATTCGAGTGCCTAAGCCCTCTTGAGGAGATTTCTGCCATCTAGACGAAAACTGTGACATTAGGTGTTAGCACCGAGCAGACTGTGCTTGGGTGCGACGATAACACTCTAGGTGAATTAGTGTTGACAACAAAATGGAATAAGGCCGAGCATGCAACCGCGGTTTCTACTGGAATTGAAGTATCATTGCTTACTCATCAGATTTTGCTGACCCGGATTTGAATCCATGCTACTGATGGACCATCATTCTCATAGAATCTTGGAGGAGATGGCAGTCTGTTGATTCATCATTCCATCGAAAACTTCTAAATATCCCGATGCATCAGATTAGATATGTTTGGTGCGGTTGGTTGACAGGTGAGTGCCAAATTCTGCGCTGCTTTGCGGACATATCCGAGATCCTGTGCTAGTTCGAGACTCTTGGCGTCTATTGGCATTGCATATCATGTATCTACACTAATACTAGTTTGCCCTAAAGTATTCATACGCGCGAAGTGATTGTGAATTGGGTTCAGAATCTGGGGCTCTTGCTAGCAGCACAAGCACGAGAGATCAATTTCCACCCACATACAAGCCTAAGGAGATGGAGAACAGAATTAGGACGCATTGGAAAGAGATCAACATTCGAAGCAAGATCTTGAAAAAACTAGAAGGAAAGAAAACATTTGGTTATGTGGAAGGCCCTCCCACCCTCAACGGCGAACCCCATATGGGCCATCTTAGAGGGAGGGTCATGAAGGACCTGTGGTACAGATACGAGACGATGCGTGGTCGTAAGATTGACTTTCGAGGAGGCTGGGACTGCCAAGGACTCCCCGTCGAGCTTCAGGCAGAAAGAGAGCTCGGGCTTACCGGAAACAAGACTGCGAACTTGAAGAAAATAGGGGAGGAGGCTCTTGTCGCCGCGTGCAAGCAAATGCTTTCCGCTTACCACAAGATCTGGAGAGAAACTGATGATTTGCTCGGTCTCATGATCGATGATGGTAAAGCTTTCTGGACTTACAAAGACATCTACATAGAGAGAGAATGGCAGGTACTCCGCTCCGCTTGGAAGAATGGTATTCTAGACGAAGGATTTAGAGTGACACCATTTTGTCCCAGCTGTCAGACTTCCCTAAGTGCTGCAGAGGTTGCTTTGGGAGGATACGAAACTCTTGAAGACCCTTCAGTGTACTTCAAGATGCGACTACGCGGAAAAGAGGAAGGCTCCTATCTCGTCGCATGGACGACGATGCCCTTCACGGTCGTAACCGATGAAATGGTCGGAGTAAAGCCAGATTCAGACTACCATTTCGTCGCCGTCTCACTCAACGACGGCGCGACTAATGAGAGATGGCTTGTGGGCGCTGACAGGCTGGAGTCTATCATGAAGGAGCTCCGAATTGAAAACTACAAAGTCGAACACACTCTAAAGGGCAGAGAGCTGGAAGGAATGCGTTATGAGCACCCCTTCGCCGATATGATTCCCAAACAGAAGGAACTTGATGACAGGAGCGACAAGGCGCATTCGATTGTAGCGGAGGAATTTGTAGATACAACTACTGGGTCCGGCCTCGTCCACATGTCACCTGCCAATGGTGAAGACGACTTTGAGGTTTCACAGAGAAGAAAAATCGAAGTCTTCAACCCAATAGACAGTCAAGCTGCCTTCACTTCTGATGCTGGTGAATTCACAGGGCTCTTTGTGAGAGATGCAGACCAAAAGGTTGGAGACCTCCTGAAGCAAAAGGGATTGCTACTACGATATGGAAAGCTCAGACACGAATATCCAGTTTGCTGGCGTTCAGGACATAGGTTGGTGTGGCTTTCCCGGAGAGAATACTATTATTTTGTGGACCGTTTAAAGGACCTGGCCGTCGATGCGGCAAACAATGTGGAGTATTTCTTCGAACAGCCGCGCAACAGGTTCCTTGAGATAATCAAGGAAAAGCGACCTTGGTGCATCTCTCGCGAGAGGATATGGGGGACCCCACTCCCAATTTGGAAATGCGAAGCCTGTGGAGAGAAGCTTGGGCTCTTCTCGAGGAAAGAGATAGTGGAAAGAGCCAAGTTCCTTCCTGATGGCGAGGACTTCGAGCTCCACAAGCCATGGATAGATAGGATAGTTGTGCCGTGCCCAAGTTGCCGAGGCGATATGAGGCGCGAACAATTCGTTCTGGATACTTGGCACAACAGCGGCGCTGCACCATATGCTTCACTTAATGACGAAGAGTATTCCAGGTACATTCCGGTTCCTTTCCTTACTGAGGGAATAGACCAGACCCGGGGATGGGCCTACACACTGATTCTTGAAAGTGTCCTTCTCCAAATGCAACCCAAAGCGCCTTACGAATCCTTTCTGTTTCAGGGACTTGTCCTCGATGAAAAAGGACAGAAGATGAGCAAGAGCAAGGGGAACTACATCGCAGCAAGGTCTCTCCTTCAAGAACAATCAGTGGATCTTGTAAGATTCTACCTCATCTGGAAGGCTGGTCCAATCGACTCGATCAATTTCAGGATGAAAGAACTCTCCGCACGTCCCTATCAGATCCTGAACACACTTTATCACATGCATGTGTTCTATCTTCAAAATACCAGATTTGACGGCTTCCGAATTGACGTGAGAAGTGCATCATCTCGACTGATAGAAGAAAACAAGAACCTCATGAAACAAGATCGATGGCTTCTTTCCCGGCTGGAGTTCCTGATCGACTTTTGTACCGAAAGCTACGCGAAGATGAGGTATCACGAGTCAGCAAGAGCTATAGAGTCTTTCCTAATCGACAACCTGAGTCAGACCTATGTTCCAATAGTACGAAACGAAATGTGGGAGGAAAGTGAGGCAGGCAAGAAAAGACGCCAAACCATCTACGCCGTTTTGGGTCTCGCACTTCTCACCTGCGACAAATTGTGCCACCCCGTGGCGCCATTCCTTACGGATTTTCTGGCACGTGATGCCTTTGGAGTTGAATCACTTCTGCTGGAAGAGTGGCCTTCGGCCACTGGAGGTTTAAGAAACGAGAAGCTGGAAATAGAATTTGATCTGCTCTCAAAGCTTGTATCACTCACTAATGCAGCAAGAATGAAGGCCAAGTTGAAGCGCCGATGGCCGTTGCACAATGCGTTCTATTTTGCGAGGGAAGATGCAATTGACCTCATACTCGTAAACAGGGACCTTTTGCTGGAGCAAACAAATCTCAGATCGCTTGAACTCTCATCCGATCCAGGCAAGACTCCTGTGATCGTGACCGCGAGGATCAATTACGAGATGCTTGCACCAAAAGCAAAGCAGCGAGTCAAGGAAATAGCTGACAAGGTCGCAAGTGCTGACGCAAGATCAATCTTCTTGGACGTCCTCGCACAGGGAAAGGCAAAGATCTCAGACGTCCCCGGAGTCGAATTGGAATCTTCTGATCTTGAATTTACATTCTCCTCAAAGGATCCCAAGTACGTAGTGGCAGAGAATTACGGAATGGTAGTGGCTCTTGACTCATCAAGGGATGAAGAGCTTATCGCGCAAGGATTACTCCGAGATTTGGCCCGAAACATTCAGGCACTACGAAAGGAAAAGGGATTCAACCCGACCGACGTTCTTGCGCTCGCGAGTGTCGCAGGGTTAGGGAGTCAGAATCTTGCGATACTTGAAAGCAAGAAATCTGAATTGGCTTTTCTCGTCAGAGTGAAGCAGGCTGAACTGTTTTCTGACCTGCCGGAAACTTCAGAGTCTTGGACGACAGCAGAAGTAGACGGCTTGCAGCTAAGAATCAATATCGCCTAGGCATAATTCGAGAGCTTATCCAGATCAGCTTTGCTTGGCAAGGGCTCGGCATCGAACCCGAGCGTGCGTAGATGCCCTGCAAACTCTTCCGCGAAACCGTGTACTGTGTACACTTTCGACGGGCTACAATATCTGACCAAACCCACGAGTTCGTTGAAATCGCAATGGTCGCTCACCCCAAATGCATCATCAAGACCCATTCTGTACTTGTATCCAGCATCCACAGACCAACCACTGAAGGCTGCAATAGCAGCATTGTATTTTTCCCTCATCGACTTGGCTAGAGCTGATCGTCCGCTCGACATCGGGGCAATCATCAGCCATGGTCCTCGTCCTAATTTCGCGGCGAAAGCACTCGTCTCCTCGAATTTCGGGAAACCTCTTAGATCAACCCCCAAATCGATGTGTGCCGAATTCATGACGTAAACCGAGTCATGCAGGTACACAGGATCCCAGTGTTCAAAAAAATACGAGATAAGTTGAGCCTTGCCGAGCGGGTACCCTGTGAGAATCACAGGTCGTCCCCTGTCAAAGCAACGTGCAATGAAGGCGTTGACTCTCCTCACGATATCCTCTGTTTCCGGAAAGACGTAGTGACTCTTTCCATACGTTGTCTCCATTATCAGAGTCTCGCACTTTATTCCCTTGCATCCTTTCAAGAATGCCCTGTCCCTGCTTGAAATATCTCCAGTGTAGAATACGCGGTCGTCTATTAGTATCGCCTTTGAACCCAAGATGTGGCCAGAATCGAAGAGATCGATATGTTCAGCCTCCTCAGTTGTTTCTCCCAAGTCATACCCACGCAATCCCGCGAGAGTGGTGGTTTCCTTGCTTGACAGTACTTTTGATTTTCCAGCTGCGACATGAACATGATCGATGTGGGCGTGAGACACAAACGAATAGTCACAAGAAGTTGCTCTTTTTGGATCTAGCGCAATGGTAAAGGAAGAGGTTTCGATCCTTATTCCGTTTTCCGACGATATTCTGATTTTTCTACTACTCTCAAGGGAAGCCACCGTCATTTTCTGTCCAACACTCTTACGCATTATTCGGTTAATGCCGCCGATTCAGCAAGAAGCGACCACAGTCAGGTTAAAAACTCTTGGCCTGGGTCAGGGAGTAATGAGAGCTAATCATTTTATCGAAGCAGATTCCAAACAACGGCCCAAGAGATGGCAATAGTTAGGATAGGACTAATTGGAAAGACAAACACTGGCAAGACGACGTTCTTCAACGCCGCGACTCTACAGAGCGCGGAGATTAGCAACTATCCCTTTACGACGAAGTCTCCTAACACAGGGGTCGGGCGAGCCGCTACTCTCTGCGTCCACAGAGAGCTTGGCCTTCAGGCAGACAATCCCAGAAACTCATCATGTGTGGACGGATGGCGCATGATACCTGTTGAAATCATCGATCTTCCAGGCCTAATCAAGGGTGCATCTGAAGGAAAAGGGCTGGGAAACCAATTTCTCTCCGTAGCCTCGCAGTCCGATGTTCTCCTCCATATCGTTGATGCCTCAGGAAGCATTGATGCTGACGGCAAGATTGCAAGCCCTGGCATCGGCGATCCGGTCGCAGATATCGCAGATATTGAAGAGGAACTTGCCATGTGGTATCTCAAGCTCTTTGAGAATAATCTTGACAAGGTTGCTAGGACGCAGAAATCGAATCCGAGTGCTAACTTTGCTGACATGTTGGGCGAAGTAATGCGAGGAATCGGGGTGAGGAGAGATCACGTCCTCGATGCACTCCGCAGAAAGAAGCTATTTGGAGAGGATGCGGAACATTGGAGTGGGCAACAGAGGATTGATTTTGCCTGGGCACTGCGCGAAGTTTCAAAGCCGACTCTCATAGTTGCAAACAAGATGGATGTTCCCATTGCCTCGAAGAATTTTCAGAAAATCAGGGAGAGCTATCATGACATGATAATCGTGCCTTCAAGCGCTGAATCCGAGCTTACTCTTCGCCGGGCCGAGCAGAGCGGAGTGATAAGGTACTCCCCCGGGGAGGAGCGATTCGAGATTGTGAGAGGCTCGAAGCTAAATGAGAAACAACAACAAGCGTTGGATCACATCACCAAAGCAATCTTAGGTGAGTACCTTCGGACGGGAGTTCAGTTTGCGATAAATGTCGCTGTCTTCAAGCTCCTCAGGATGAACACAATTTATCCTGTAAGCGACCCTGCAAAGTTCTCAGACGGCACAGGAAGCGTTCTTCCGGATGTATTCTTGATGCATGATGGTTCCACGGTTGTGGACCTAGCTGAATCAATTCACACTGCACTTGCTCGTGGGTTGCTCTATGCGGTCGACGCTAGGACTGGGCTTAGACTTCCAGAGGAATATCAACTCAAAGACAGAGACGTTCTTTCAATAGTATCTGCTTCCAGAAAGGCAGAAGCGCGAAGGTGAACAGAGGAGCAGCGCAAATGAGCCAGAAGGTTTCGCGTTTCAAGAGGGCACTTCTCTTGTCAGCAGTTGCCGCCGTAATCGCAATAGTGGCGATTGCATCAAGCGAAGGGTTTGACGCGAGTGCATCTAGCTCTGCTGGAACTACTCCATTGTGCAGCTTAACTCAGCACAGCGCTATCTTCGGTCGTGGAGCAGACATTGTTATGCGGTGGTTTAGCATGAGCATGGCAGAAAGTTTCTTCAGCTTCTCCGCTCAAAATAGTTCCCAGAATTCCCTCTGCAATCAGCACTTTTGGCACAAGTAGTGAGGAGCCTCTTAGCAGTCTTCTCAGGGCTTGTTGAATTGAGCGCTTTGCAGAACAAAGTATTCGAATGGCGTGAGAGTGGTAGGGGATGGGGGAATCGAACCAAAGCCCACCTCCAGCGAGACCGGCTGGCATCCTGACCGTTGGACCAATCCCCTAACTGAGTGGGTCAACATGGAAACGGGTTGAATATAATCAGTTTGTTCATAGCATCGGCGAATTGACGACTAAACGCTATTATATTATGCACAATACCGTCAATATGCCATGCCGGTCGAGGATCAAAAGGATGAGATGATTCTCCAGCAACTGCGTCTAGATTCGAGCAAAAGTGTCTCTGAAATTGCAGATTTGCTGGGCATGCCTAGGACAACTGTGCAAGAAAGGATTCGAAGGCTCGTTCAAAAGGGCGTAATCAAGAGATTCACAATCCAGCAGGACTATGGAAGACTTGGAAAGCCCGTGACGGCATTCATACTGATTTCCTTCCTTCCGACGTCTGGCGTTTCGCAGAGGCAGGCAGCCGAGAATCTCGCGCGAATCCCAGATATTTTCGAGGTTCATGTGATCTCGGGCGAGTGGGACATTCTAGTCAAGGCGAGAGCGGAGACACTCGAGTCTATCGGAGAGCTTGTAACTGAGAAAATCAGAAATGTAAAAGGGGTCGGAAGGACTCTCACATGCGCTTCGTTTGTCACCGTAAAGGAGTCCGTATGATTCTATCCGATTTCACATTAGTATATCTAGCTCTTCGAAGGCTGGATGCGCCATAAGTGAGAAAGTGAAGGAGACACTAGGCTTGGCTCTGAGGCCGGCGCTTCACACGCCCAAGCAGATTATAGAATACACAAAGACAGTTGAGGAAATTGGATCCATCTCCCATGTTTTCATTCCAGATATCCCTGGAGGTCTGGAATCAGTAGAAATTAGTGCGGGAGCCTTATCGTGCACGAAAAGCATCAAGATCGGAAGCGGTGTAATACGACTGCTTGAGCATGATGGCGAAATATTGCAGAGGCGGCTTGAGACTCTTCAATTGATGAGCGAAAACAGATTCATATTTGGCGTCGGAACTGGAAGACCGGGCCAAAAACCCAAGGAAACAATCCAGAACATGCTCTCGCAGCTTGACCATCTGAGGGCTAATTTTGGAAAGGGGTCAAGAGATCCAGACATCACTTTCCCAGAGACATTTGTCGCTACTCTAAAGCAGGGAATCGCTCAGAAATCCGTAGGCCACGCAGAAGGTCTTCTCCTGAACTTCTGCTCCCCGAAATATGCTCAGCGTCTTGTTGACAAAGTGAGCAAGACATCTTCTGCCACTCCTAAATTTGCCTGCTATCTCAAGATATTCTACTCAGAGAGGCCGAGCATTGCGAATAGACTGCTCGTTGAAGAGTTTGCCAAATATGATTCAATTGAAACCTATCACGGAATGTTTGTTCGCGATGGCATTGCCGAAGACATAGCAAAAGCAAATCGGACTCTTGAATCTGGTGGGAGGATTCCAGAGTCGCTCCTAGGAACAAGCTTGGTCAATCCAGAATTAGACGAATTGAAACGCCACATTGAGAAATTCAAGGAGGCAGGCATTGACCTCCCATGTGTATATCCGTACTTCCAGACACCCGAAAATCACGAATACAAGATTTCAGTTATCAAGAAAATCGCCGACTCAGCATAGGCCCTTTCATCTCTAGAATCTGCTTAGAGCATATCCGGAAAATAGATTCGATTCGGAGGATCCAAAGGAAGAGCTTTTAGCATCCAGTTCAAAGACCCACAATCATGCTCTCCCTTGGGAGGACGTGGGCAATCGCAAGGTACGAGCTGACGTGGGACCTTAGAAGGAAGCGCACGTATCTCCTCCTTGGCATATTTCTGTTTATGGCATTCGCAATCGGTTACGCGGTACCCGTCCTCGTAGGGAAATCTGCAGCGATAAGTGCCTACGGCAATTTTGCTGGCGACATCTGGTGGGTGAGCGTCGTGGAATCGGTGTTTATCGCCTTCATATCTGGCCTATTCCCACTTCTCATCGGAGGATTCATTTCTACGGATTCCTTTGCGTCAGAATTTGACAAGAACACGATAGTGCCCATTCTTTCCCAGCCGGTCAGGCGTCTTGAGGTGTACTCTGGGAAGCTCCTTGAGAAGTTTTTCCTTATGCTAACCATTTCTATAGCACTCACAGCCTTAGCATTCGTCACTGCCGAGGCTTCAGTAGGAGGCCAGGTGCACCTGGACTGGTTTCCGTGGGTCGCCCTAATTGCCCTTGGAGCTTTCATGGAGTATACTTCGCTGGCCTTCTTTTTCGGCTCTTTCCTGCGTTCCGGCAGCATGGTGCTAGGGATTCTACTTGCTGTTTTCTTTGGTGTTGCAATAGGAGTGGGAGCACTTGCTCTCAAAGTCGGCCTTCAGGAGTGGATGAACCTCTTGCCGATAGTAAACGTGATTGACCTAGTGTATGTCGGAACTAGCTACATTGTCTCTCCCTCGGGAAATATCACACTACAATCCAACATGGTTACCCTTCAGAGCCAGCCTAACATCGTCACACTCGTCTCGGCTCTGCAGTACGCCTTGGCTGGGCTCACGATAAACCTTGTCGCTCCGCTCGTCGCAGGATACTTTCTCTTCAGAAGAGCAGAGGCCAGAGGATAGACTGATGAGAAGGAAGAGAGAATTCCTTTGAGCGACACATCTCCCTTATCTTCACTTGTCGCTCTACAGGTAAAGAGTCTTTCGAAATTCTATGGCTCTTCGGTCGGCGTCTCAAACGTGAACTTGACAGTGAGACAGGGGATGCTTCATGGCTTTCTGGGTCCGAACGGGTCTGGGAAGACCACTACCATGATGTGCATTATCGGCCTCCTACGGAAGACCTCTGGCGAAATCAGAATCTTTGGCGAGGAACCATTTGGCGATGCCGTTCAGCTTAAGGAGAGAGTTGGCTATGCGCCAGAGCTCCCGTGCTTTCCGACCTATCTCCGAGGAAGAGAGGTACTGGTGACATACGGAAGGATAAGGGGGGTTTCAAATAAGAGCAAGCTCTTGGAAGAGTCGAAGGCCTTGCTTCAGATGGTCGGTCTAGCCGAAGCGTCTGAGAAACTAGTTGGCAAGTACAGTAGAGGAATGCTGACGAGGCTGGGACTCGCTGTAGCGCTCTTGGGGAATCCTGATCTGCTTCTTTTGGACGAACCGACAGCAGGACTCGATCCCGTCGGGGTCGTTGTCGTAAGAAACATGTTGAAGCGTCTAGCCTCAGAAGGACGAACCATCCTTCTTTCTTCGCATCAGCTTTCGGAAGTCCAACAAATCTGCAGCGCAGTCACCGTGGTGAACAAAGGCAGGACTGTTGCTGAAGGTTCCGTGAAGGAGCTAATAAGAGATCTACACGGTGGATCAAGCTACAAAGCCGAGTTTAGCTCTTGGAGCCCCGACCTGTTGAGTGCTTTCAAGAAGATAAACGGCATCGAGGAAGTCTTGACCGTTGAAGGAAATATCGTCAGAATCTTGCTTTCGAAAGACTATGACATAAGACCGATCTTGGCCATAACAGCAATTGACCATGGCTCGCTGCTACTTTCCTGCGAGCGAGAAGAGATTTCGCTCGAAGAGCTCTTCATCTCGTTGGTGAAAAATAGTGACTCGGGCAGATGACGCAACATTTGTAGGAATCTAGAATCTAATAAGAACTCGTACTGGCTTTTTATGTGCGCAATGAATTTCCACGAACTTGCTTGCTGAAGTTGGACTTGTATCATAGCTAACTCTGACTAATTTCCGGATGATCTCTTAATGTCTTTTTGACTCCAGTAGATCTCGGACCTGCGAACTTGATCTTTGGAATCCCCCAAGAAAGGGCCTGAAATCGTGAAGGTGTCTCCAATTGTTTTGCTTGTGGAGGAATTTCCCTTTTTAGAATACATTGTGAAGGAAACATACGCAATCAAGGGAAATGGAGAGTTCCGTCGTCTTGGCGATGTGCTAGGTAGCGCACAAGAAAGGTAATTAGGCTGAAGTTAGTTGATCCTATCATTATGAGCTCCGCAGAAATGCTCGCGAAGATGTCAGAACTATCCTCGAAGGGCGAGGACTTTGCAACCGCTACTGTAGTGGGCACAAAAGGATCCACAACTGGAAGAATTGGATTCAAAATTCTGATTGGGCATAATGGAACTATTCTCGACGGTAACTTGGGAGGTGGCTGTTCTGAAAGCGTTGTAGTTGAACAAGCCCTTGAGGCCATTAAAACGGGGAAACCTCGGATGATGTCAGTCCTGCTTGAGGAAGAAGAGAAGGGCGGAATCGGTGCTAATTGCGGAGGATCTATGGAGATCTACATTGAGCCATATGTTCCAAAGAATCAAATGATAGTGTTCGGAGGGGGCGGCGAGCGAAGTATAGCTGGGCCTCTTGTCAGACTAGCCAAGATCCTCAACTATCGAGTCACTGTCATTGACCCCGCCGCGACCAAAGAAATGTACCCAGAGGCAGATGTTGTGGTCCCTGAATTCGCAGACAAGGCAATTCAGAAACTCAGCATTGGTAGTGGGGCGTCGATTGTAATAGTAACAAAGCACAAGTACGATGAACCTGCTCTTAGAAGCGTAATTTCTCTCAATGTTTCGTATATCGGACTGGTTAGCAGTTATCACAGAGCAACCGCTCTTTTCAAAGAAATGATGGAGAGAGAGGGAGTGAGAGAATCCGAGCTAAGAAAAGTGCACGTGCCAATAGGTCTTGACATCGGCGCCCAGACTTATGAGGAAATCGCGGTTTCAATACTCGCTGAAATAGTAAAGACGACGAAAGGAGGCACTGGGCGGTCTATCTCAGACTACAAAGGTGTTTTCACTCGAAAGCCCCTTGAACAGGAGGCCAGTCCACATGCGGCAGAGTCCTAGATTGAATCCTTTTTCAGCTCCTCTTTCTAACTCCGAAAATCCCCAATCGCACCACAGTAAATGCGAAGCGGAGCATTTCTTTAGCTCGCAGCTTGGTTTTGCCCACCCTGCGCTCCTCAAAGACATAAGGCACTTCGGTGAAAGACATTCCGAGCTTGTGGTAGATGTAGATGCTTTCGACTTGGAATGCATATCCTTTGCTTGACAATTCGAACTCAAAGAGTCCATAGATCGCCTTTGCGCTGAGGATCCTGAATCCACTTGTAGCGTCGGCAACGGGAGCTCGAATGAATATCTTCGAAAGCAGATTCGCAGATCGGCTCGCTAGACGCCGCGAAAAAGACCATCCCGAAGAGCCTCCTCCTTCGATGTATCTCGAAGCAATTACTACATCCTTTCCTTTTACTGCGGCTTCGCACATTCTAAGAAGTGCTTCTGGAGGATGCTGAAGATCAGCATCCATTTCCCCTAGATAATCACATTTGCACATTTCGAGACCGTACTTGAACCCCTCAACATAGGCGGAGCCTATTCCCAGAGGCTCGGGTCTTTCAATCAGTTTTATCCGTTCGGATTTGCGCATCGCTTCCCTTACTGCATCCGCGGTATCGTCCTCACTATTATCATCGACAACTACAATTGTGAGGTCAAGAGGCAAGCTTATCCTAAGATCTTCCATTTTGACCAGAAGATTGGTGATATTCTCCCGTTCGTTGTAGGTCGGAATAACAAGGCAGAGGCTCTTTCTATTTTTGACCTTACTCTCCCGCTCTATTGTTTCAGGCAATCTAGAGCCTCCGCAACCAGTGGATCATTTCGCACTTTCTTCAAATGCGATCGCAGCTGCCCAGAATCTTAAGCTCTCTTCATCCGTTCGCATTCCGTGGCCTATCTATGCGTTGGACCATATGCGATAATAACCGTATTGGAATAGCCTCTACTTGTCGTATTCTTCATCTGGAAATAGTTTTTAAGTGCTAACTCGACCACGCAGGAAGAAGTTCGCAGCACGTCAGTCGCGCCTTCATAATAATCAAAGAGTTGTGCCAAGAGAAAATGTTGATGAAGAAAGCTGAGCCAATGAAGCAGTACACACGAGCCTTCGTTCTGATGCAAGTCGAGCCGATGAAAGAGCGCGATGTCATTGAAGAGCTGCTCAAGATGGACGAAGTGCTAGAAGCGCATATGATAACAGGCCAGTATGATATCCTTGCAGTTGTTCAAGTAAAGCGATTGTTCCTTCAAGCAGACTATGATAACGTGTTCAATTCAGCGATTGCAAAAATCGAAGGAATCAAGTACGTCGAGGACACAAATACAGTCATTGGAATGGCGTCCAAGACCAAGTTCAGCGAAAGCACATAACGCCTGACGCCCTTTCGTTACTCTGCTTTGCGCAAAATAGATTGATTCACATTAGACGTGCTGGTTACTCCGCAAAGAGTCGCTGCCCGCTCTAACTCATCCTTCAGAATCCGCAATACATCTGAAGGTCCATGATTTCGGCTGACTGCGAGCGCCCAGAAAATCGGTCTCCCAATGAGACAGCCCTTTGCTCCCAGAGCGAGAGCCTTTAGTATGTCAGTTCCTCTCCTGATCCCTCCATCAAAGAAGATCTCAGCACTTCTGGTCATTTTTTTTGATTTGAGATAGCGTACAATCTCTGGCAGGACTTCTAGCGTTGCTTGGCCTTGGTCAAGCGTCCTGCCGCCGTGATTTGATATTATGATTCCATCAGCGCCCAATTCTATCGCAAGCTCTGCGTCTTCGTGAGTCATTACTCCCTTGATTATGAAAGGAAGCTGAGTCGCTTGCCTCAGTCTTTTTACATGTTTGGGAGCGACGCTTATGAATTCAATCGAGCTCAGATCGTTAGGCGTCCCGTTTTTGAGCTTCACGCTCATTTCAACGTCAACAGTGAGCGTGATCGCTCTGTATCCCCAGCTTTTGGCAAGCTTTGCCTGCTTCAAGCAGAGCTCCTCTTCGCCCTTTCGCAGGTAAATCTGCCATATCAGTGGAGAGCTATCAGGAACAAGAGAAGGCAGTTTTGAAATATGAAGAGGAGGTTCAATGCTCAAATGAGAGATGAATATCGGCGTTTCGAACGTCTGCGAGACTTTCAAAATGTCGAGTAGCGCCTTCGGATACATGGGGCTGACATTGATGCAACCGGGAAAGAATGGAAGGCTGCTCCTTATCCGACCATCGAAGAAAGAGGCACGTGTATCCACCTTCTCAATTGCCTGGAACACCCGCCTCCTGAGCGCATAGGTCGAAAACGCTTTGAGATTTCGTTCTAAAGTACCCTCAGATTCAGTTCCGCGGAAGATATAATTTGTGAGACGATTGCTCAGCAATTCGCGAGCCTTTTTCTCGTACTCTTCCACACTGTTTAGCGAACCTCGTCCAAGCGAGGCCAAGAATAATTCCTCTACTTCCAAACCCGTGAATTACAACATTATATCGGTTTTTTGCCAACAAGGGTCAAAGACAGAGAGAAGGAGAAGTGATCTCAGGTCTGGAAAACCTTCTTATCTCACCTGAAAACTAATGTCGGCTAGCTCGCTTCAGATTAATGTTGCTGATATTGTAGGGTTCTAAACAATGCTAGCTAAATCTCAGCTAAAGACCGACCGGAGAAGAAGGTCCCAGTACCTGCCAATGACCCGCGAGCAGGAATGGTCGTTTCTAAAAGATCACTACACAATGGTGCTTTCCACCCTCGACTCATACGGCTTCCCTCACGCCGCACCCGTTTGGTACGTTATAATTGATGGCAGAATATATTTTAGGGCACAACCTTACAAGAAGAAAGTCAGGAACATTCTGAAACGGCCTCAGGTTTGTGGGGTAATTGAGGACGGAGAAAAGTACAGCCAGTTAAGGGGTGTGATGATTCAGGGTCTTGCTAAGGTCGTTGACAACGACAAGCCTAGGAGAAAACAAGTTTTTTCAATGCTTGCCGAGAAATATGCAAACCTCAGAGATACTGGCAAGATGCCCAAAATTTGGCAAGAGAAATATGGCAAAGAGCACAGAGTTGTGATTGAACTCGTACCGACCAACATTGTCTCTTGGGACAATAGAAAGTGGGTTGCGGTCGGAAGCCAGCAGAAGAAATCTTTATCCTCGCGTTTAAACTAATACTATTTCTTGCGTCGAGCAAGCAACGACTTTCTAATGTGCTTTCTGTTTCTAATTCGTGATTTAGATGGCTTTCTGACCGACCTGTTCATCAGACTCTTCGCAAATTCTCTGAGCTTCTTTGAATAGATACTTCTGGCTGGAAAGCCCATAGAGCAAGCAAACGCGTTGAATTTTACCATCTTCTCGCTGTTGTTCCTGAATGGTCGCTGGATTACTCTTATCTCCTGTCCGATGACGGCGTAGCAAGTCGCATAACCTGGATAGATTCCTTCATGCGCAGGAAAAATCTGAAAGAACACAGTCCTCTGCGAGAGCCCTGTTTCCTTTTCAGCCCATTGGAGGAAGTCGAGCAAATTCTGCTTTCCGCTGTTAATTCTCGAGTCTCCGATGACCCTCAAGAATCTGATTATCCTCTGCTTGTAAGTTATGAAAGCTATTTCAAGGAGGGTCTGCTTGAAGCCGCCAAATTCCTCAGTCAGCCCAACGTATTTCCTTTCGGCTCCAGTATAGCGGCTTGGGCTTTTCCTGTCGAGCCTCTTCAATGCGTCTAGGAACTCAAGTTCTCGCTGGAAGGAAAGTCCCTCCGAAGTGGTTCCTCCATGCAGCGAGGGCAGCAGAGTTAGCAAGCTGGGTCTTGCCGCAAATCCCATTGCGGTATTGCTGAAATGCAGGCAATGACCGTATTCCTCGTGAACTAACAAGTTTACGAGATCTGCGAAACCGCCAGGGGGTGCTCTTTTCGGGTCGGTTGTCAAATAGAATCTCTGATTGGGGTGGTCTGTCAAGATGTCAAAGTCCTGAGCCGCCCCTGTGGGTAGAATCGGCGCAAGGTATGGAGGTGTCTCGACAACCGTGGTGTTATACTTTGGGTTGATTCCCACTATTGACTCGCCTACGAATTCCTGTACAATCGGCCTTATCCTCAGAGTCGTTGTCAAAGCTTCTTTGGGCCTCACACCAGGTTTGGATCTGAGTTTTTGGTTCACGATTTCTGGATCTGCTTCACAATTCAAGATCCTTGCAAGAGACTTCACTGCCGCGCGCATTTTGGGAAGATCTTCTTTGATCCACGACAGTGCTTCCCTCTCGAGCTGTGCCGGCGTTTCTGAATAATCAAAGCCAAATTTCAAAACTTTTGGATAGAATCGCTCCCGACCAAGATCTGGACCATATTTCTTTAGAAGATCTAAAACTTGTTCGAACCCCCCATCTGTGAATCCTTCAACAAGGAACATCTTTCTGAAGTCCTCCACGCGGCTCCTTAGTGTCGAGATTTTCTCGAGAAGTTCTTTGTCATTTGATTCCTTCTGAAGGATGTCTAGTATCTCGTTTGCCCCGATGACCTGGTATTGCGCCAAAATTCTAATTGCCGCCGGATATGCTTTTCCTTGAAATCTTTTCAGGGATGCTTCGATAGAAGATGTGAGCTGGTCGAGGAGAATCTTGAATCTTGCAGGTTTCACTCCCTCCTTGACTAGGTGACCTGAAAGAGTGTCAGACACTATTCCGACGTCAGGTCCGGGTTCATCCCACTCAAAGACATTTTCTATGGAGCAAAGATACTTCTGAGCCAAGATGTCGTTCTTTGGAACTCGCTCCTCTAGTTCCTTGACTTTTCTTCGTGCATAATCGATGTTTTCCTTGCTGTTGATGAATATCTTCTCTCCCAGCTCCTCAAGCCCCATGCGATACATCGATTGCGGGTTGATCTCTTTAAGAAATTCGAAAATGTCTCGTTCAAGCTGAGTCATTTCTGAATGATCCGCAAAAACTTTTTGGTTTTCTTGGGCCAATTTCTGACAACTGAATTTCCCGTCAGAGCTCTTCATTAGACTTTCCATTTTCTCAGGTCATAGTCGCAGGGTTCCGGGTATCTTACTTATTGGAGAAAAGCACTGTTCGTGACTGAGAGACACCAAGCCTACCGGCTTGCCATTACAAAAATCTCAGGTAAAAACTGTGAAGCCTTGAACAGCTTCGCCTGCTTCGCGGCTCCGAAGTCTAACCTCGCGCAAAAAAGATTCAACCCCACTGACCAAATCTCTAACGTGACACGTTATCTCAGAGATTCAAATCTGTATGAGGCATTTGTCGAGTGAAAAAGAAATCTCAGCGATCATATTTGTTCGCAATATGCTAAAAGTCAAGAACATTACTACTATCAAGCTCTTTTCTCTGATACGATACATTCCGAAACTGGCCGCAATCAATAAGGTGGGCGACTCTTGCATGGACTGTAATTTGAAGTCGGAACTCAGTTATTCACTAGGACTGTTTCAAGAGATTTGGCGTCTGCAGGTATTGTCCTAAGGCTTGCAGGAGAGACATCCTTCAACAGTGCATTCGGGTCCTTGAGGCCGTTTCCTGTAGTAATGCACACAACTGTTGAGGTCTTGATTCTTTCATATTCATTCGATCTCTCTCCTATCCTCGCAATCTTCGAAAGATAGGCGATTGGCGTTGCAGAGGCAGGTTCTACAAAGAGACCCTCCTTTGATGCCAGCAACTTTTGAGCAGTGAATATCTCCTCGTCAGAGACGTAATCTGCAGACCCTCTGGAATCGCGTATAGCGGCAAGCGCTTTCATCCAGCTGACAGGCGAACCAATGTTGATCGCTGACGCTTCTGTGTGGGGATTCATTACTGGGTGTATTGAATCAAATCGTCCTGCCATGAAGGCTCTGGCAATAGGAGCCGCCCCTTCTGCTTGGACACCGATTATCCTCGGGGCCTTTGAGCCTCTGTGAGGTCCAACAATATCCTCTAGTCCATTTTCGAGGATTTCAGAGAAGCCTTTCCAGATCGAAGTGATGTTTCCTCCATTTCCGACGGGCAGAACCACGTAGTCAGGAATACGCCCTGAAAGCTGTTCGACTAGCTCAAATGACGTGGTCTTCTGGCCCTCAATTCTGAAGGGATTGAGCGAGTTTAGAAGAAGTATCTCATGATTTGACTCGCAAATCTCACTCGCAACCCGCAGGGAATCATCAAAATTCCCGTCAACCTGAATTATCTCGGCGCCGTAAGCTATCGCTTGCGCTATCTTACCCATAGCTATCTTTCCTTTGGGGACTAGAACGATGCAATGGAGATTCGCGCGTGCGCTGTATGCAGCTAGTGATGCTGAAGTGTTTCCTGTGGAAGCGCACATCACGGTGTTGAATCCAAGTTCTACAGCCTTTGATATTCCGACTGTCATCCCTCTGTCTTTGAAGGATCCGGTGGGATTCTGACCTTCAAACTTGACATATAGAGATTTGAGTCCAAGCAGGTTCGCAAGGTTCTTGCATTCAACAAGATTTGTTCCCCCCTCTGAAAGTGATATGATGTTCTTCTCATTCCACAGCGGAATCAGATCAAGATACTTCCATACGCCAAGCCTCGATCCTGCATCTCTTGTCTTCTTTAATCCTCCAGTTCTCTTGACTTCAAGGAGGTTGCCACAGGCTTTGCATCGATAGAACTTGCCATAATCGTCTATTGCGTACGTTTCCTTACATGCAAAGCATCGGAGGGCATAACCATCCTTCTTTGATCTGAGCTTTGGGCGTGAGCTTGTCTTCTTGGAAGCGCGCATGCTAATTCAATCCAAACGCAAGCTATCCTGCGAGCTCAAACTTGCTTACCAAGAGTTCCGCTGTAAGAATCGCACCGCCGGCCGCACCCCGTATCGTGTTGTGACTGAGGAGATGGTACTGAAGAGTTCTCTTGCCTTGCACCTGCCTCAGCCTACCCACAACTGTGCTCATTCCTTTTCCTGCCATCCTGTCTAGCCGTGGCTGGGGCCTATCTTTTTCTTCACGAACAATTATTGGTCTTTCCGGCGCTGATGGCAGCTTCAATTTCTGAGGAACACCCATGAAGGACTCAAATACCTCTTTTGGATCTTCGATTGGTTTGCTAGATTCTAGGTACACCGACTCAAGATGCCCATCTATCACCGCAACTCTGTTGCATGAACTGAAAACCGAGATTCCGGCGGAATCAACTCTTTTCTCACCAAGTGTGCCAAGGAGTTTGTTTGTCTCTGCGGCGACTTTTTCCTCCTCGCCTTCAATAAATGGAATCACATTCTCCTGAATGTCAAGCGATGCAACACCAGGATAACCTGCGCCTGAGAGTGCTTGAAACGAAGTCATAACGACTTTCTTGACACCGAATGAATCATTTAGAGGCTTGAGGGTCATTGCGAGTCCGATTGTCGTGCAGTTTGGCGTCGCCACGATGAATCCGCTTTTATTCCTCTTTGAGAACCTGTCAGCGATCATATCAAGGTGCTCTGGGTTAACCTCGGGTATCATTAGAGGGACATCTTCATCCATCCTATGAGGCGAAGCATCAGTTATTACTCTGAAACCAGCCTTTGCAAACGCAGTCTCCGTCTCTCTTGCCACAGAAGTAGGTAGGGGAGAGAATACAAGATCAGCCTCCACTTTGTTGGGATCGGACTCTGTAATCTCGACAGATCTAGCTCCCGTTGGAAGGCCTGGAATGATATCTCCCAGTTTCATCCCCACCTTCGTGTTTCCTGTAGCGGCAACTACACGAAACCAAGGGTGATCTTTCAGCATCTCGAGATATTCCTGACCCACTTTGCCAGTTGCGCCGAGAACCGCGACATCGATTCTGTTTTTCAAATTTCGCCTTCAATCCTTAGCCGAAATATTTAGTGTTGAAGCTACGCGTAGATTATTCCGCTGAAGAATCTGCTTTGTGCATGTTCTTGTAAAAGCTTTCGACGCGATTTTGACTGAAAAAGAGACAGATAACGAACTGCTTTGGTTTCTGCCAATGAGTTAATATCTCTGATACTCCCTTAGTGGGCGGATTTGGAAACCCAATCTCTTCAAACGACAGACATCAAGCGAGAAATAGGGCAAGCTGTCGAGAAACTCTGTGCATCGAATCCCAATTTTGAGCACGCGCACGACACGTATACACAGCAATATGGCAGAGGCGTCATTACAATCAACGAGCCCATAAAGCTAAGTGGGACTGTTGATCCTGTGGTGCTCATAGTTGGCAGGAACTGTGTAGTTTACTACTATGATTCGAAGAGGTTGCTGAAAGGGTCTGATCAAGGCATTGAACTAGGCGAGAGGGGAACCTGCATCATTGGAAGAAGACAGCCGCAGGACTCGAAGTTGATTGCATGGGTTGTGGAAAGAAACCTTGAAGTCGAGCTTGGAGACTATAACCCACGAGTGGGAATCATTCCCTCGAGGGTACATGGCGCTATCGTCGTCATGGGCGACGGAAATGTGTACTATTCTGATCTTTGCAGTTCTTCGGGGACAGTAGTAGTTGGAGACCTAGTGAGAGGTGGTCCATTCGTTAGAATCTACGACGCTGGGCCCCCGAGTCTCCCGGCCGTGAGTTTTGACCGGGTGAGCATGTCAAGGAAATCCTAAGCAATCGCATTTAGAGCGTTCGCGATATCACTTTCGATCTCGTTGTAGTCTTCAATTCCCACAGACATCCTTATCATCGAGTCGGTTATCCCACTTGTCTTCATCTGCGATTTTGTGATGTGTCTGTGAGAAGTCTTTCTCGGATGGGAGACAGTTGTCTTGACTCCCCCTAGTGAAGGAGTCAGGGTGACGTGTGTCAGCGACTTGATAAAACTGTTCGCCGACTTTAGCCCTCCTCGGAGATCGAATGAAAGCATTCCGCCGTATAGCCCGCTTGAGAAAGTCTTCCCTGCGACAAAGTGACTTGAGTTTGAGGCCAACCCTGGATAATAGACTCTAGATACGGCATCACTTCTGGTCTCAAGGTACTCCGCAAGTTTCGATGCATTGCTGCATGAATTTAGCATGCGAACCCTCCATGTGGAAAGGCTTCTCGTGGCAAGCCAGCAATCGAACGGACCTGCAATTGTGCCGAAGCGCGTCGAAAACTGTGACATTCTCCTGATGGGCTTTGCTTCGCCGCAAAGAACTCCAAGAGTGAGGTCACTGTGCCCACCCAGGAATTTCGTGCCACTGTGCATCACGATATCTGCTCCAATATCAATTGGCTTTGCCACAAATGGCGTGGCAAAGGTGTTGTCCACGGCGAGCGTCGCGCCATTCGTATGAGCTATTCTGGATAGCTCAGCAATGTCGCATACTTTCATTGTCGGATTGGATATTGTTTCGACCAACAACACCTTTGGTTTTTTTAAGCGGACTTCACGTTCGACCAGAACCAAATCTTCAGCGTCGACAAGTGTTGTGTTTGCTCCGAACCTCTTGAGCTCCTCATTCAACAACACAGTCGTGCCTCCGTACAGATCTGAAGATGCGACTATATGACCACCCTGTGTCAGGTTTGCAAGCAGCAACACGGATATGGCTGCCATGCCTGAGGAGCAGACAATCCCGGCCTCTGCTCCTTCGAATCCTGCCACTTGCGTTGCAAGATCCTCTGAGTTGGGGAGACCGTTTCGGCTGTAGATGTGGCCGCCTGGAATCAGCCCGTTGTAATAGTCATCGAGTGAGTCTAGATCCGGATAGTCATAAACGGAAGTCTGGTATATCGGCGACACGTGAGGGAGAATTCTCTTCCAAGCCTCCTTCCGGTTCGTTTTTCTCATAGGTGTCAGCGGGGAGACGTGGCCGGTATTTTTCCATAGCGACCGTTCAGTTATCCGACTTTGCCTGAGACAAAAATCCCCTTGCGGAATTGCTCCCAAGGCTGATTTCAGTTCTATTGCATGAAAAATTCACTTTTCAGGAGTGGCTTTGCCTTAAAGTATAAATCCAATCGTTATTTGACACCCGTACTGAGGGCAATCTTGAGCCAATACACACTCGGTGGAGCATTCGTTGCTATTGGAGTCGTAATATTCGCAGTGGTTATGTACGTACTTTTTTTCCCGTCTGCAAACATGGCAGTTCCTTCGATAGTGGTAGGAGTGGGCACATGTCTTGCAGTGATCGGGCTTGCGGTCAGCCTTATGAGTAGCGGCAAGTAAATAGTATAAACCACACATAATATCTTCTGATTGTCGTATCTTCCCCTATACAGGTGGGAATGCGGACTGGGGAGAATTCGAGATTGCATTATGTAATATGCCCAAGATGCGGTTTGGCAATCGACGCAAGAATAATCGAATCTCATGTTAAAGACTGCTCCGGTAACATGCACATCAAGCAATCAGAAGCTGGATCTTCAGGCGCTTGAACTAATCGCCCTAACGTAAAACTTAAACCAAAAGCTTATGATCCAAAGGAAGCACTTTCGACAGCCAGTTCATTCCTCTCCGAACTGAAGCTTTGTTCAACGGAGAATGACAACTTAATACGAATCTTTGAAAACATGTTAATCAATACTAAACCGACAAATAGAGCCCAGATTCCCTATTTTCAATGGTAAGATTTCGTACCGGAGATCAGATTAGATGATTAGAGCCGCATCAATGAGCCAAAGTGTAGATAATAAGTATGGGCTCCGTTATTTTGACAAGACTCCAACAGAATCAGAAGATGAATACGAAGACGATGAGGATGAATACGAAGAAAGATCATGCTCTGCAAACTGCTGTGACATAGATTGCGAATGCGACGATTGCCAGCGCTGTTCTGATTTGGGGCTAAAGGATGTTGAGAGCTACGAAGTCTCGGCCTCTGCGGCCTGAGGTCTCCCCCAATCGCCGAGATCAAGCCATCCGATTGACGTAAATCAGACAGATTGCGGACCCGCTCTAAAATAGCCGCACTCTCTATTCCAAAAGCAATAGCTACTCATACTACATTCCTAGAAACGCCCACAATGCGCAACCGTTAGAGCTTGTGGTTAACAACAGTTGACCCTGTCCATTAGATAGAGTTTCGAGAGAATCACGCAACACAATACGCCACAATAAGAGTGTGTTCGAGAAATTGAGCAGGGCAGAAGAGATAACTAGCGAAGTACGTAGATTAGTAATGACTTGTAGGTCTTTGGAAGCGCAGCTGCAACAGTCGGTCCCAAAGAAGACTCACCAAGAAATGGTGACAAAGATGCAGGCTGCGATAGACAATCTGAGCGCGGATCTTGGGCGAACAAAGAAAGCGCTTGAGGAAACGGAGACTCTGGGAGGAAGGTTGAATGCTCTCACAAGTCAAATTTCAGCCCAAAACGAGATCATCTCTAGCCAAAACAAATTGATTGAGGGATTCTCAGCAAAGATGACAGAGACGACTGTGCCTTTCAAGATCTATTCCGAAGTCAAATCAAGAGTGCAGGATCTTGAGGCGATAACCCAGAACATGGTAGCCAAGTCGGAATACGATGCTTTGCAGTCAAAGACCAAGGAGCTGGAGGAACAGATCTCAATCTCTGTGCCAAGAGCACAATATGCGGCTCTTGAGACACAGATTGCCGACCTAGTTCCAAAATCCAAGTTTGAAGAGATTCAATCTCGCCTAGAACACATGATTCCTAAGAACGAGTATGAGATCGCGACTGCAAGAATCGCCGAACTCGAGACCTCACTTTCAGCCTCAGTGCCCAAGTCAACCTATGAGGAACTCCAGAATAATCTTCAGCAAGTAGCCTCACAAATTGAATCTGAAAAGGCAAGAATTTCTGAGATTGAGAGCGCCCTTGCGAATTCCGTCCCAAAAGATCAGTATGAAGCGGCGCAGAAAATGATTGAGCAAATGGTCTCGAAGGAACAGTTCGATGCAGGACAGACAAAGATTGCAGAGCTTGAAAGCGTCATCTCAAATTCCGTGCCAAAAGTAAGCTTTGAAGAACTGCAAAGATCTTTCGAGCAGACAGTCCCCAAGAGTGAATTTGAAACAGCAAAGCTGAAGATTGCAGAGCTTGAAAGCGCCATATCCAACTCGGTTCCAACAGCAAGCTTCGAGGAGCTTCAGAAGGCGTTCGAACAGACTGTCCCTAAGACAGAGCTTGAGGCATCGCGACAGAGGATCGCTGAATTAGAAGACACACTCTCGAATTCTGTCTCAAGAGTAAGTTTCATCGAACTGCACGGCTCACTCGAACAAATGAAAGGCGAGTCCGAAGCTGCGAGACAGAGAATCATCGAGCTTGAGACAACAGTGTCAGACTCTGTGCCAAAGGCAAAATTCGAAGAGATCCAAGCTGCCTTAGCACAGTCGGTTCCAAGGTCAGATCTAGAGGCGGCAAACAAAAGGATATCCGAGCTCGAAGCTACACTTGCAAGCTCAGTTCCAAACTCAAAATACGAAGAGCTTCAATCGGAATTGCAACAGATGGTCACAAATGAGCAGTACAGCGGTGCCCTTTCGCGCATCTCGGAGCTCGAGCAAACCCTTTCAAATTCAGTCCCGCGTTCTGATTTCGACGAACTAACATCAAAGATGTCTCTGCTGAGGGAATTGATCTCTGGGGTTTCGGTGCATTCTGAGGCGCCAGCACCAGCGCAGTACCAAGCTGCTCCCGAGCCAGCACAGGTATCAATGGGACCTGTTGCGACTGCAGAACCTGCACCTGTACCGATTGCAGAAGCTGTCGTCCCAGCTCCTGAACCAGTGGTAGAGGCACCAGTGGTTGAAACTGCACCCCCCACCCAAATAAGTGAGGCAGTTGTCGCAACCGAGCCCTCAACAGCCCCGGAAGTGGTTCAGGCAATAGCTGAGCCAGTCGCAGAGTCTACAGTAATCGCGGAAACAAAGGCAACAGCACCGGAGGTTTCTGCACCTGCGGAAACAACACAGACTTCTATCGAATCGGCCCTCGTGGCAGAATCAATGGCAACAGTTGCGCAAGAGAGCGTGCCATCAGTCGAGAAAGCTCAGCCTGCAGAAATAAGAGAGGTTCAATCACAGCTTTCGGAAATCAAAGGTGTGCAAGAGAGCGGAGAACATGTAGTTTCTCAGACAGAGTCTCAAGTGATAGTTGACAACGAAAGAGGGTTCAGGTTCTCCAACACAGAATTCTGCGCGAGGTCCGGCCTTGAGTTCCTTGAGGATCTTGAAAAGGTTGAACTTCCGGTCCTGGAGCAGCACTGCCACAACGGAGACTTTGAACGCTGGTTCAAAGATGTCCTCGCAGACGAAAGTTCTGCTGAATCGCTCCGTTCGATCAGGGAGAAGAACTGCTCTGGCGAAGAGCTCAGAACACAGATGGTATCAGTAATCGCGTCAAAGTACAGAAACTAAAACAAGTCGATACTACTGCCGCCTTTGATTGGCAGTAGTATCTTGTGTCTTTTTCCTGGGGACTTTTCTTACCTGCGGTCTGTTCTATGCCTCGTGGAACCAGATTTTGACATGTGGTCTGGTGAGGTAGTAGAGAATAATTATCCCGATTGCGAGGGATACGACCCCCGTAGGCAAGCTGATTATTCCCAAGAGAACCTGAATGACTGCGAGTATCAAACCCACCCACCATCCCCAGGACTTGCCTGTCCAGAACGCATACATGACTGCGAAAGAGATCAATGCGATGATTAGAAAGACCACTCCGACAACCGTGGCGACAACTCCAACAATGGCGCCTGTTATACCTCCTCCAAGAGATCCGGCAACAGCTGACCCAGCAGCGCCGATTACGAAAAAGGCCAGCGAAGCAAGGAAGAGAACCAGGCCCGCTATTCCCTGAAGTATAGCAAGTATTGTCACACCTGTTGGCCTTCCAGCGGGCTGAACTGGTGGTGTCGTGTACGTGCTTGGTGTAAAGGGAGGCGGTGCCAGTGTTTGCTGTGTGGCCGACATGTCCACTGGCGAGCCACATCTCGGGCAGAACAAGGCGTTAGGATCCACGCTTGAGCCACATTTCGCACAATATGGCATGACTCCATGGCCCGAAGGTTCAATGTATAATAGCGTAGCTGATTTGAGATTATGCATCTGGATCCTGTCGAAACTGGAGATATGAATTGAGCACTCTCAGGCCAGCGCTTGCAATCGTTGGGATAGTCTGCATCATACTATTCTATGTGTATCAAGAAGCATTGTTCCTTGCAGCCGCTGTTATCATCTTCGTGATAGGACTAGTCTTGATGGGCGCGTTTAAACGACCTAGACAAGCCACCCAGAGTGGAAGTAGTTCACAGAGAAAGTGAGCTGTATTATCTTGAGCAGGTTCAAATTGGTCACTCTGGATCTCGATGGAACGATGTTCCGAGGCAATTCAGTGCTATACTTGAAGGAAAAACTCGCTCTAGGCGAAGAAATAGCGATTCCTCATGCAAGGTATGGCAAAGGAGAAATCACAGAGGCGGAGCTCAATTATCTACAGATACCGCTCCTCGAAGGAATAGAGCTCACCCCGATTCTCAAGATTCTTTCCAATGGCCCCATGCTTCGAAACATTCGAAGAGGAGTACACTCTCTAAAGACAGCAGGCCTTCGCGTGTCAATGCTGACTTTCAATCCACTGCAGGTTCTCTTTGAAAGAGAATTCGGAATAGACACTTCGATTAGCAAGGTTGTGGAGATCGTAAGTGACAAGATAGTGAGAATGAACAGCATACCCGAGAACAAAATTGAGTACCTTGAGCAATATTGCAAGTCAAATGGAATCAATCCGAGGGAGTGTATGCACGTAGGAGACGGGCCCAACGACATTCCAACATTTAGGGCTGTCGGCTTTTCGATTGCTCTGAACTCAAGACATGAAATTGTGAAAAGAGTAGCAGACCTGTCAATAGAAACAGATGATTTTTCCATCGTTGCACAAAAAATGCTTGAGAGAGCATCAGTGGGATGAGCTATCTCTTAATGTCCAAGTTCTGTTTGAAGTGCTGTTGAAAAGTTGCTTGTGACCGGAATACGGGATTCTGATCGCGTCGGTGTACTTACATTCCTGGCATTCAAGAGCAATCACGACTTCATATCCGTTCGGAAGGTCGTTCACCCATAGCTTGACCGCTTTCATTAGCCCTCCGCAGTCAATATCGATCTCCTTCCATCCACTGTTTGTCAGCCTGGCCTTCTTTGCATGGAGTATTGTTGGTATGCCGAACCTTGCAAAAGGATAGCCCGCGACCGTGTAACCAGCCTTTGAGAGGCCCCTTTCCCTCTTTGGAGGAAAGAGATACGGATTCTTTGCCATGATACCACTTAATTGCAGCCTGTTTATGAAGGTAAAAATGGCAGCAGTTGTAATGCTCAGACCGCGGGAAATGGATTCAAGAAGAAAGTCAGAAGACAAGCTCAGCAAAAAGGACAAGTTTTGGATCGCATTTGCGATAGCTGTTTTTCTGATAGCCTTCGCGCTTATCTTGATCTACGGGATGGATTTTCTCAGCTTTCTTGTATAGGCAGCCGTCTTCAAAAGCTTCTTTTGTGGAACATGCAATACCGCAAGCACCTATACAAATAAAAACAAAGCCAAGGCACAAATTTCTTTAGAGAACCATTTGCAGGGGGATTTTGGAAACACAGCTCGTCCAGATCTGCGGAATGTCATGCGCTATTTCGCAAGCGCAGTCACTGTAGTGACAAGCGCTCTGGACAATGGAGAGCTTTTCGGGCTTACTGTCACTGCTTTCACTTCCGTATCGCTAGAGCCGCCGCTCGTGCTAATCTGCATCAGAAATGAGAGTACGGCAAGGGACCTCTTCGCCAAATCAAAGAGATATTGTGTAAACATTCTGTCTGAAGATCAACAAAGCATCTCTGAAAAATTCTCTCTTATGGGAGAGGCAGGCAGGTTTCAAAATCTTGATTATTTCATCGGAAAGAATGGCAGTCCTGTCATCCGCGGCTGCATAGGCCATATAGACTGCAAAAGGGTCGAGATCATCCCAGGCGGAGACCACACGATCTTTCTTGGAGAGGCAATCGATATCTCTTACGAGAACAAGCCTCCTCTACTCTACCTTGATAGGAAGTATGTTCGACTAAACAATCAGTAACTCTAGATATTCCTTGGAGCCCAATATCGTTTATTAAGACATGTCCAGGGGCTTTTCAGCGTTGAAGAGGTAATTGAATACCGCCGCGGGACTTGGCCTTTTCCTACTTGGATCTTTTGCATTGCTCTATACTACGACTCGCTTTGCTTCTGTCCAATACTATACTGGAGGAATTGTCATCGCGCTTTTCATCTTTGGACTCTTCTATGCCTTCGGAAACGCGATCAGGCAAGCGAACAAATTTGCTAAAAGTGAGAGCGCTTCGCAGTCGGAACGAAAACTCGAGCAAGAAGCCGCCCATTGAAATTCTCTTCTCTCGAAAGGAGGTCAATTCCTTCAGAATGGTCGGCCTAGCCCCGAAGCTCGTGACAGAATATGCGTTCAATTGCGCAGGGATACAATCCATTTGCTCCCAAATTATCTTGGGGCGATGGGTTCAACCTCATTCATAGTCACTATTGTCACGAATCTTCACATCTCTTTTGGAGCAGAACCCCTGGCTGGAAGGAATGAGCAGATCAAGAAATACATGAAGATCCAAAGTCGAGAAGGTCTTAGAGTGTTCGCATACCTGTGGCTTTTTTCTCAGTGCCAGCCACTGAGCTTCATTGCGGCAGCGACACGCTCCACTGCGAGCACGAGGGCTGCCCGCCTCATGTCGATGTTGTGCTTTTCAGAATAATCCAGTACTTCATAGAACGCCTTTGTCATCTTTGCCTCAAGCCTTTCGTTCACTGCTTTCTCTGTCCAATGATCTCTGTTCAAGTTCTGCACCCATTCGAAATAGGATACCAAGACGCCACCCGAATTGGCGAGAATATCCGGTACGAGTCTGATTCCCTTTCGCTGGAGGGTCTTGTCAGCCATTGGAGTTGTAGGACCATTTGCAGCTTCCACCACTAGAGATGCTCTGATTTTGTGTGCGTTTTGCTCCGTAAGTTGATTCTCAAGCGCTGAGGGAACAAGAACGTCAGCTTCAGATTCGAGGACTTCTTCGTTTGATATCTGCTCAACTCCCTTTACATTGCTGATCGAACCTATCTTGTTTGATTCTGCAAGAAGGTCATCAAACTTCTGATCGAAATAGCCCTTGGGGTTTACACTTCTTGCACCGCCGACCACATCACTCAGGGCTACGATTTTCGCGCCCATCTCCATTAGATATCGCGCGGTGTTTGTACCAACGTTTCCAAAACCTTGCACTGCAACGGTCACATCTTTCATATCTTTCTTCAGGAACTTTTTGACCGCCTCTCTCACGCAAATCGCGACTCCTCTGCCTGTTGCGGCATTTCTTCCCTCTGAACCGCCAACCTCCACAGGCTTTCCAGTCACGACCGCAGGGACGTTGTGGCCTTTTAGTCGGGAATACTCGTTCATTATCCAGGCCATTGTTTGTGGGTTTGTATTCAAGTCAGGTGCTGGGATGTCTATCTCAGGCCCAATGTCCCGCTCGATAGCGTCCACATACTTTCTGGTGAGTCTTTCAAGATCATCGTGGCTCAATTTCTTGGGTTCTACTGTGATGCCACCCTTTGCACCTCCGAACGGAATGTCGATAATTGCCGACTTCCAAGTCATCCACATCGAGAGCGCTTTCACCTCGCTCAAAGTAACGTTTTGGTGATACCTGATACCGCCTTTGTACGGCCCTCGCGCGTTGTTGTGCTGAACCCTGTATCCAGTGTAGGTGACTGTGTCCCCGTTTACAAGTTTCAGTGGCAATGAGACAATTACTTCCCGTCTTGGACTCTTTAGCATCTCATAATATTCTGGATCTATTGAGACAATGTCTGTGATCGATGCAAGCTGAGCCAGCGCATTGTTGAAAGGGTCTTCTGATTCCAAGGCAGGAATGTCTGATTCCTGAGAATATATAAAGACGGAAGGGATTCAAATCTATTTAGGAGTCGAATTCGCAATTAATGTTATCTCGTTGTCACAGTCATCGGTTCTACTATTGCCATATTGGCTCTCCAATATTCAGAAATACGCGAATTTGAGCAAGTTAGGCAGAGAAGCACATAGCGTTTACCAATAGATGTCCCAATTGATCTGATACCGCCAAGCAACCCCAGTGAAAATAAGTCATGTCTGTACAATCGAATCTCAAGAAAAAAGGCAGACTGCGCTACCTCAAGTATCTTGTGTACTTAACTCCGATTCTTGCTGTGATAATTGGATATGGTGCTATCTCGTATTTCACAAATGAATCTCTTCCTTTCACCATAGTCACCGGCACCAGCATGCAACCAACAATACTTGCCGGATCGGTGGCTGTGATTGATAAAGTACCATTCGACCAACTCAAGATTGGAGATGTGATTGTGTTTGTTCCTCTCCTAGCAATAAACAACCAATGTGATAGCGGCCCCACCCCCTCCCTCACGAGTGAGGCACTCGTGCCGTGTTATGTGATCCACCGTATCGTATCAATAGACATAGTGAACGGACAAAGAATCGTCACGACGAAGGGAGACAACAACCCAGGATCTATTCCCTACATAGATGAGGACATCAACTCGTCAATGTATGTTGGGAAGGTAGTGTTCGAGATCCCCGTCGCAGGATACGTGACGGAATCTCCATACAATTACTTTATTGCGTTACTGATACTCGTGCTACTTTTTGGCGAATTTTACTGGGAGAGAAACGCACCAAAGACGCCAAATGTCCAAACTCAAGCCACAAGTTAAGGCAACTTTGAAGAGATAGCCCATTATTTTCCGGATTCGGCCTCTTGGTCTTTCTGCGCGTTCTCGTTACTGTTCGGGTCTTGGTTTGCGTCTGCCCCAGCGCTTTCTATCATGCTCTGTATTGGAGTTTCCATCTTATTGCTCTTGAGAACGTTCATTGCCCTAGATCTCGGAAGCGCCATGAGGGCGGAATAGAGACCAGATGCTCTTGCTTTCATTATTTCTGTCGCACCTAGCATCGACTGCATGTCACCGATGACATCAGTGAGTTCATCTTTGTCCCTTTCTAGTTCTGCTGCGAATTCTTCATCAGAGACCTTCCCTTGTTCTTTGAGTTTCTGTAGCGATTCTATTGCTGCAACGGCTTTTGAAAGGCGAACATTGAATTTTTCTACTTGCTTTGCCTGTTCCTCTGGGAATCGGCTTCGAATATACCTGAACATGAATGCAGCCTGAACGCTAAGGGAGAGAAATGCTACTCCAAGGACCATGGTCTGTATGTTTGTTTCGTCTGTGAGACTGACCACAGCGCTCGCTGTGAGTGAAGCGGCAAGAGCTATTGAGAGCGCGCCCCGCATTCCCCCTAGCATTGCGACGTTCCTCCATTTGAGAGGGATACTAGAGCCAAGTCTATTGAAAAACCAAAGTATAGGATACACCGAAGCCGCCCTTGCAATAGTAACGGCAACCAGTGCGACCCCTATACTGTAAACTGCCTTCACAGTAAACGAGAATGCGCTCGTGCTCAGGCCGATCGATAGGAAGGCAATAGAGTTCGCAAGGAAAGCAGCAATCTCCCAAAAAACTATCACGGATTCCCGGGTTGCTGGCGCCATAGTAGTTCTTACTGTGAAATTTCCAAAATAGAGGCCGGCTACTGCAACAGCTATGAGGCCCGAGAATCCCAGTGCGGCCGCCAGCGCATAAGAACCATACACGGCGGCAATTGTGAGTATAGTCTCCGACGTTCTATCTGAAATCAAGCTGGTCGTGATTTCTCCCAAGAACCCAATTCCTAATCCTACAGCAAGACCTCCTCCCACGGTGAGTCCAAAGCTCGCGAGCGAAGAAAGAAGGGAGACTTTTGAAACCTCGATGGATGCAAGTATTATTGTGAAAACGACTACCGCAGTAGCATCGTTAAATGCAGCCTCCGTGTCCATAAGCGCCCGAAGCTTCGATGGCACTCTCGCGCGCTTGAACACTTCAAGTACTGTAGCCGCATCAGTGGGCGCGATTATTGCTGCGAAAAGGAAAGAAACAACTGGCGAAAGTCCGACAATCTGCCAGAGCACCACTCCCCCGACGACAGTCGCAATTACCACACCAATTGTAGCGAGCGCTATCGAGGGCCTAATGACCGCTTTGAGATCGGAAGATTGTATGTGCAGCATAGCTTCGAATATAAGAGGAGGAACGACCACCCCAACAAGCAATCCGTTCTGGATGAAGGTCTTGTAAATTGGCCCGCCCTGAAAGAATAGAGAAATCGATGAGCCAGCAAGCGCGATTCCCAGAAAAACTAGGACTAGGGTATACGGCAGTTTAGCACGTATGCTCAGGAAAGATGCCAGCACCATAATTCCTAACAGTGCAGCAATGATAAGCTCAATAGATGGCTCCACTGAGGCCAATTCGAAAAACGCGAGTACTCCCTCTATCTCATTGAAAAAAATTCCTATTTACCTACGAGCTTTATACTCGACAGTAGATCCCAATCGCGCTACTTTTCATTGGTATTGATAATCTTGATTTCAATATCAGCTCTTCTTGCAGCATCTTGGATAAACCCCCTTGCACGCATGCACGCAATCATCCCTCTGACCGAACCAGTTGGGAGGGAGTACTTCTTTTCATAGGCAGCGCAGAGCCGAATTATTTGCCCAAGAGGCGCGTCGTCAGCCTCTCGTTCAACTTCGATGAGTACGTGTCTTTCATTCTTGTCAATGAGGACAATGTCAACTATCCCTGCGCCTGAATCGAGCTCCAGCCTGGGCCCTCGCAAGCCGTTCTCCAGTATTTCAGGATTCTTGACTATGATTTCGGACAGATCTTTCTCGTTCATGCCTGAAAGCGGAGGCAGATCTGGAAGGTTGGCTCGAAGGTGAGCGAGCCCAGCGTTCACATCATAGTATGTTTCGCCTAGCCTGCACGGGAAAACGTACGTTGGTCTTTCCTCGTCTTCTACAATGAGTATCGGGGTATTTCCCAGATTGAGTTTCTTTCTTCCCGAAAGAGGCAAAGGTGTCCCGCGTGAGGTGACTATTGCTCCTCTCTTTTGAGGGATGATTGAGTGGATTTTGTTTGTGATTTCTGACTTTTTCCCTTCATCAATCTCTTGAGTCGGGTGACTGGAGAAATCTAGTTTTTCACTTGTTGCCAGCTTCTCACACTCTCTTATCGTCTCGGCAATATGGTCGGTCATCTTGTCGTAGAATAGCTCGAGCTTGATGCGCGGCGTGTCGATTCATCTTCTCTTGTTGGTCTCTTTAGAAATGGTGACGAAATTAGAGCCTCAGTTGAGATTCATTTGAGATTGTGTCCTTTCTATTCTCTCTATCCGCTTGGTAAGCGTTGGATGTGTCCCTCCCCAATTTCGCTTAGGATTCGTAGGCATCAGATTTAGCTGCGTCAGCTTCACTAGCATGCTGACGACTGGAGCCGCATTACCCAGAGTCTTGACGGCGATTTCGTCGGCGGCATACTCGTATCTTCTCCTGAGTCGCATCAGAATCGGCATCATCCCGAAAACGCACAGAAAAGCTGCAGCAAGAAGAGCTACAGTCATGGTTATCGAGATTTCAGGAGCAACGACAACAACAAGGAGGATGTTGATTCCAATGAGCGACATTCCGATTGAGAGTACGGCATTCTTTGCCACATGCCTCATTTTTGCATGGGCGAGTTCATGAGCCATAACAGCGTTTGTTTCCTCTGGAGTCAAGGTCTCTAGCAAGTAGTTGGAGATGAACACTGAGAATCTGCTAGGTCCAGTCTGGAAAGCGTTGGCTATTTTGAAATTCTTCCAGTCAATCGAGAAGAGCCTCACATTATGCACTCCCATTTTCGCAGCGAGTGCTTGGAAAGAGTCAAGAATAGTTTCATCAGTGATAGGAGTAGCCCGCCTTCCAAGCATGAACGCCCTTGGAAAAAAGGCGAGAAAGACAAATAGAAGCAACAAAGCTAAGTCTATGTAGACTATCGTCAGGTATCCGAAACTGGGCGCAAGATCAAATACCGAAACGATGATCGGCGCGACGAGCCCGATGAATAGGAATCCTAGGTAGGATCTTATGTAGTCCCTTCTTGAGGCGCTCACCTGCTTGTACTTCAAATCTATTCGATAGCGCATGACCGCTGCGATAACGATTAGTGCAAGTGATATCACGCCACTCAAAATCAAAGCAAGGATAGGATTGTCTTGCAGAATCAAAACTGGAAGCTCAGGAAGAAATAATATTAGAATGATGATTGAGCCTCCGCGAGAAAGCTCCCTGAAGTATCTCTTTGTGAGGGCATCGTCACCGGTGGACATTTGAGAACACTCAGACCTGACTTCTAGTAATCTCGGTAGAATCTTTAAGGCAATTTGTCTGATACTCGACCTTCTGAATTTGAGCTTAACTTACCTTTCTTGAAATGTCTGCATATCTGAAGTATAGAATGAATGTGATTATCGCGCCCGCCGAATAGAGTAGTATGAGGAAAATTGACACAATAATTGAAGACTCCACAACACCAGGGATTAGGCCGGAAATTAGACGAGAGCTAAAAAGGCTCGCAGCATTGATTGGCAGGTTTGACGTTATGTATTGAACAGGGAGAGAGTCGACCGGAGCTGTGGGGAGATAAATTGTCACAGGTTTGTAAAATGCGTTCCCAGTGAGATTGTAAATCAGCTCCGCGTAACCTCCGATGATCACACTTGTGAAGAGTGTCGCCGAGGCGAAGATGTAAGCAAGTGAGGATCTTCTTAAAAGCTCGCCAAGCATGAACGAAATTGCGAAGAATAGAAGCGCAGCGTACGCAGTCGCCAAGAATGCTCCAGGAAGAACCCCAAGACCAAGTTGAGTTCCAAACGCAAGATATGATGAGGCAAGGCTCACAAAGGAGCTCAGCGCAAGTATCAAGACAAGTAGAACATATCCACCGAGAAATTTTCCAGTGACATACTCCATTCTGCTCACGGGTTTAGACATCAGGAGCTCTGCCGTTCCCTGTTCGTACTCTTCTGACATGGCACCTGCTCCGATGAAGATTGCCACAAATTGCACGAAGAGAGGTTGAGGAATCAGGACGCCTGCTATCCACACGTATGGATAAAGAGCAACAGGTATCAATGATGACGCCGAAGTTGCGAGAGCGTAATAGGGCAAGGTATCCAGGAGCAAAACGAATGCAACAAGAACGAGAACTTTTTTTCTCGCGAGAGAGCGCTTTATCTCATATGTTAGGAAGGAATGGATTACTGATGCTCTCATGCAACTTCATCCTTTGAAAGAGCTTCGATGTATGCTCTTTCGAGCATGTCATCTGACACCTTGATAGTGTATAGCTTTGCGCGCGAGTTGACGAGCATTTCTGCTATCTTCGGTCGCAGATCCGCTTCTTTTCCATCTACGACCTCAATCTGAATCAATCGAGCGCCATCTCGGTGTATATCTCCCACCCCTTCGAGTTTTGCGATAGCATCGATGCAATCGTCCTGAACACTTTCTGCTTCGACTGTGATCGCAGAGAATCCAAGAACCTTTCTTGTGACCTCTTCAATAGTTCCCTTCAGGATTATCTTCCCGCTGTGTATCATGAATATCCTATCGCAAAGGTTCTCGACTTCGTTCATCATGTGCGAAGAGAGAAAGACTGTCCCGCCATCCTTTCGAGCAAACCCCCTGAAAACCTCTCGTAGGTGAGCTGTTCCTGCGGGGTCTAGGCCAATCATAGGTTCGTCCAGCACCAAGAAATCAGGAGAGCCAATCATCGCCTGCGCAATGTTGAGACGTTGAACCATCCCCTTGCTCATCTTTCCAACTTTGACGTGTCTATACTCAAGTAGTCCCACTAGCTCGAGTACACGCTTGATCTCCTGGTCAATGGAGGATCTTGGTAGAGTGAGCTCTCTTGCCACGAGTGTTAATAGTTCTTGAGGGGATAATAAAGCTTGGATGTTTGGAAGCTCTGGAGAGTATCCAAGGTCTTTGAGCGCCTGAGTATGTTTGGATATTGGATCGAGCCCATTGACAAGAACATGGCCAGAAGTCGCCCTAATAAGTCCAAGGATCATCCTAATGCTGGTGGTCTTGCCAGATCCGTTCGGACCCAGAAATCCGACTATCTCGCCCTTGTCAATTTCAAGATCCAGAGGACCAATCTGCTTGCGGCCGTAGTCTTTGGTGGCCCTGCGAAACTCTACGATGGCGTCTGTCAAGACGACTGAAACCAGCTAAAATCTAGTCTACCCAATAAGAGGGTTTCGTGTCTGATTGGACAGATTCGTGTTTCCTTCTTCCAAACCTCTTGACCCCTACAAATGCAGTGATGGCAAGTCCGGCAGCACCAATGCCAGACATGGCGATCGCTTCAGTCTGTGTCATAGAACCAGATGCTTGAGGATCCAGCGCGAGATTTGTTGAGAGTAGCTGGATTTGGGCGGTCGTCCCGTTCACAGCAAGCTGAGCAGAATAGATCAGGCTCGACGGGAACGTATTGAGCGAACCAGACACAGTCTTCGAGGTGCTATTTTCGAATGAAACTGATGCCCAGAAAGTGTACTCGGTTAGCTTGTAGGAACTTCCATTGAACCTTACTGAGCTCGAACCGATTTGCGTTACCGAAAGATTGATCGAGTAGTTCCGAGTCTGATATGATATAGATTGATTGTTTGCTGGATATATCATGTAAGGAAATAGTAGAGGGAAGCTTGAATTGACGAGTCTGGAATATGTCAGGTTCTGTTGCGCCCCGATCAATTCCAGTGTCAGAAGAGAAAATCCAGATGAAGAGCTAGGTGAAACTGATTCTCGTATCGTGAGGGAGCTAGTCGTGCTTGAGCTTGAAAGCGTTATTTGATAGCTCACATAGCCCTGTCTGGTTTGCGAAGCCGCAACGATAGGAGACAGACAAAGCAGTACAGTCAGCATCGCCAGTACTGACAGTCGCAGTAGATTCTTCTGCATGTCTAACACACCATATATTCAAATCCTGCATAAAAAGGCTCTCACTCCAATGTGAGCACGGTTCTTTTTGCACTAAATTTTTACTGACTTTTACCTTTTCTGGAAGCTGCGCAGGTGTCGCATTCGCAGAGATTCCTTAGATATTCGTAAGTGTAAATCCCGATGTCATGGCCGTCGTTCCAGATGATCTTAAGCCCGTACTTTCCGACTGACTCGATCTGATTCGGTTGGATATCGGAGCTGACCTGCAACTGCCGCACCCTATAGTATTTGCCAAAGACTCCTGGTTCGCCACGACACATCGCGCATGGGCAAGCTTTCCTCAATGTCAGAGGATTGTGTTCGCTCTTATGCCCATCTGACCATCCAATCATCACCCTGCCGTCTTTTGAAACGTCAAGTGTCACAGGTTCCATTTCATTTGAGACGATCAAAGATATGACTTTTCAATATTATTGCACTTGCGCCCTAGACTTATTGCGTGCAGCCGTGATCTCTCATCAGTTGTTGATCTGAAACCCGATGGAGCACCCTTTCTTTTTGACAAAGATTGCCTCCTTCGCTTGTGACTTGATCTAGGAAAGCCCTAGTCATCAAATCAATGATTATTCCATTCTACTGATGGTGAAAGAATATGCCATTTCCTCTTGTTGAAGATCAGATTACGAACGCAGTGGAGAAACTAAGCGAATCTGTCGTTAACATCGACAGTACAACCTTCGCGAGAAGCTTCAGATACGGGGTCGTACCTCTTGCGGGTTCTGGATCTGGACTGATTCTGGATTCCAGAGGGCACATCATAACCAACAATCACGTCGTGGACAATGCGGACAGAGTCGAAGTTACACTGAAGGATGGAAGTGTAATTTCGGGAAGCGTCATAGGTTCCGACTCTGCAACCGATGTTGCAGTAGTCAAAGTCGAGACAAACCGCGTGCTCACTCCGGCCTCTCTGGGCGACTCTGAAAAACTAAAAGTCGGACAGATGGCTCTGGCCATTGGAAACAGCCTTGACCTTCCCGGTGGACCAACAGTTTCGGCGGGTGTGGTTAGCGCACTAGGAAGACCTCTTCCAGGTGCTGATTTCATCTACGAGGGCTTCATTCAAACTGATGCCGCAGTGAACCCAGGCAACAGTGGGGGCCCTCTTGCTGATCTTAACGGCAACGTCATTGGGATCAATACTGCAATAATTCCTTTCGCCAATGGTGTGGGATTTGCCATTCCGATTAACATAGTCAAAAGCTCTGTAACTCAAATCCTTGAGAAGGGGCGCGTGGCGAGGCCATGGATAGGGATTACAGGGGTCGATGTGAACGAATCACTTTCTAGGCGCTACGACCTAGGGGTGAAACACGGAGTACTGGTAGTGGGAGTTTCAAGGCAGAGTCCAGCCGATGAAGCAGGGTTGAGACAAGGAGATGTCATAACAGGCATCGAAAAGTACGAAGTCGTTCAGATGAAGGATTTGCTCTCTTCACTTTCAAAACTTTCCGTTGGCGAGGGAGTAAATGTCTCCATTTTCAGACGCGGGGCACAAAAACAAGTCTCGCTCCGTCTCATCGAAGTCCCACAACGTCTCGTGAGAAGATTGAGAGACTAAACACCTCTCATTCTTCTTCTTTACGATGAGCAGGCACTCCTAATCTAGGCAAGAACCTCAAAGGAAGCGTTATATTGACAGCCAGTGGTTTCTGCCAAACTGGCGCTGGCGCAAGATATGACTGACTATGTTTTCTTGACCCTGCTTATTCTTCACGTTGGATCAATTGTGGGATGGATGGGCGCTGCGATCTTCTTTGTCTCAGTGCTTGGGCCATCAATTAAGACCATGTCTCCGGAAGCTCAGGACAGCTTCTCACTCAACATGATCCCCAGATATTCCAGATACGTCCTTGTTACGAGTATTCTTTCGTTGATTTTTGGCATCATGCTCTATGGTTATTCTGAGATGCCTGGTTCTGGAGTAGCAGTGAGTTCATCTGGACTCGTTTGGATTCAGGCAGGCGCAGGCCTTGGAGTAGTAGCTTTCATTCTAGTTCTCGCCATCGTCTGGCCCTCGAGCAAGAAGATCGTCAAAATTGTCAAGGAAACGAGATCTGGAGGCTCCGCTGGAGCTCTTGCAAGCGTTCAGAGTAGGGCGCGAATGGGCGCTGGAATTGTTTCGGCATTACTTGTGATCGTCCTCATCCTAATGATCACTGGGGCAGTGATTTAGCTAGACATCTCGCCCTCGATTCTTAGCGCATTAGGAGTTCCCTGAGTCATCTAGCTGCTGTGAGCGTTTAGAAGGTGCTCAGGGCATATTGCGCACGCTTTGATGGCAATAGCAGCCGCGGAGAAGAGAAAGGATGGGCGTACGAGATCAGAGGGAAGGGAAAGGAAGAGTCGGACTGGGGATTTGGAGTTCCTTTCGGACAAGGGCCCTACTCTGTAGAAAACATGCTTGCTGAGATGACGAGCTAAGTTTCGTACTTTGAAGATCTCGCAAGATCAGACACTTCAAAGCTCAAAGAATACGGCGGCAAGATCAGAGAAATCTCCGAAAGGCCCTCGAAACTCAACAAGCAATAAGATGGGGGAAATTTTCCTTCCGACCCATTCCTTTTTCCAGAGTTCTTCTGAAGGAAGATTGATCAGCTAAGAAGGTGGTCAACTGCTAGGCAGAATCATTTCCTTTGTATCGAGTTCTCTCTCGGGAAACTTTCTCATCTTGACGAACCCGTCATAGAGCAAAAATTTGCCCACCCAGAAAGACCTGATCACTGCAAGGGCTTGCACTTGCGACTGCCACACAGCTCCAAAGTGAACCGGGTTCAATGTGATTCCGAATATCAGAAGCGGCTGAGAAAAGCCGTAGACTATTACAAGAGAGTTCACGATGTCAAAGGCAAGGAACTCCCAATACCGTTTCACAATTGGGGCAATCACGAAAAACGGCAGGAGTATGAGATTCATCTGAGGCGTGAAGACATAAGTGGAAAAAAGGAAGGCGAAAGTGAGAAACCAAGATAGTTGTACAGCCAAATGTGCCTTGTCTCTTTGAGTCAGGGCTCTTTTCTTTAGATCAGGTGATTTTTCGACCACTGCAAGCGCTAGAATTGTGAAAAGCAATGGGAAAATGAGATGCCTTAACGACGAAAGGTTGTTGAGAAACGTAAGCATCCAAGATCCTTCAATATACCAGTTTTCGTGATATGTCCAAAACGAAGCCCACATTCCTGGATTCAGTATGATGAACGGCAGATTGAGAGCAAGGAAGGTTGCACCTCCTGCGATTGCGAAATTGATTCTCTCTTTCCAAGTATATGCGCTCAAAAAAAGTCCAAAGGCAGGAGCTGCAGTGACTAGGTTTGCCCCAGCGGAAAGACCAAACAGCATCCCGCTTGTCCAGCGCGAACCCTGCAAAAATTTCCTTAGCCCATAAGTTGCAAAGTACACCCCGATTATGTACCAGTTAAGTAGTAGCATGAATATGAAAGAAGGAGTTGCGACATAGTAGAGAAGAGTTCGCCGGTTTTTTCTCTTGATTCCCAGAATGTCGCAAATCTTGAACAACTCGGAGATCAATAGAAACGTCGGAATCACTAAGAATACGGTTGTGTAACGATAGTAATCCCCCATCAGATTTGGCGGCAGCGAGAGTGGAACGAGTTTCGCAAGTGCCCCCATCGAGTACATGAAGTAGCTCGTGATTGGCGGGTACTCAACAAATGTGTTAACAAATGGCAGGTTCTGAATTGAAAAATAGCTGTTGTCGAGCCTGTTTTGGAATACCGAGACGATGTCACTGTAGATGTGCCCACCGCCGTAAGGTATGTGAAACCATACGCCCAACAGATAAAGCACCCCAGCGACTATGAAAAGTAACACATCCGGGTGTACTCTCGACTGCTTGTTCGATTCTTGGGTCATATCTGATGGCTGACTTCAAACTCGGCTTTCCCTTATTTCCTGAGGATCAGGTGCCTAGAGTCGTACGCGCTAGAGCCGAGGGGATTATTTGAATTATTACCAAATTGCTCGCCAGCTTTGCGAAGAAACGAACATATTTCGAACAGTTGTTAACTTGCAGTAATCCTATTCAACAATAAGAAGTACCATTTTCGCAAAGACGGATCCTTTCAATGAGGTGCAGAGAATCGAGGAACAATTCGCGGCCTTTTGGAGCGAGAGGATGAGGATAGAACTTGACGAGACTCTGTTCCAAAACCACATTTTGAGAAGTGAGTTCCGTCGTGATGCTAGTTCTTGATGGGCCCTCAGAGATGATTACGCAACACTGAGAGATAGATTAGGATAGACTTGGGAAGCAGAGTCAAACCTCAGATGTGATTCGAAACGATGTATACACAGAACATAGAGATCAGGAGTTCGCCGAGAAGGCACGCTAAGAGGCAAAGGCGAAGAAGAGAAATCTGGCGCGCCTGCTAGTAGTATTGGGAACCGATGAACGATTTGAGGGAGAGATTATCTTTCCAGTCACAGCTCCTTCGGCATGTACGCAATCTCGGAGATCCCCGGTAGAAAATAGGCCCATTTACTTAGGCCGTACATCTTTGGGCGCCCGAGAAATTCATCCAGGGCTATAGTCTATCCTAAATAGGCATCCTGCATCTTGCGTTCCACAGCACTCTATCTCCGTGACCTTGTACTTTCTCCCTAGTTTTGAGTCGAACACCGCTTCGAGAAGCCCTTCCTTGAACGGGCAGAGTGTATATCCAGCACCGTAGGATCTTCCAAGACAATCCGAGCAAAAGTTCACTGCGAGAAGGCCCTGCTTCTCATCTTCCCAGCTCATCTCGCCGATCTCATTCTTGAGCCAATATTCAGCAAGTTCGGAGACGAGTGACCTAACATCTCCGGAACGAAGATCGTTGGCAAGCTCAACTCCCAGTTGGTATCCGATTCCACGCACAGTCTTTGCATGTTTTCCTGGATTAAGTCCATAGTGCTCTTTGAGTGTCTGCATGGAGAGTTTTAGTATGGCGGCCTCTTCGGCTCCACTTGCTATCATATCGCACCATCCTTTGTTGGCGTGCTGTGAAATTCCTCTTGTTTATTCGATGACCCTAACCTGTTAGGCGCTAGCAAGCTCACATGAGCAGCTCGTCGACAGTTATTTCTTCTTTCGAATCATTAGGAACAATAACAACATGCTCTGTACATTGGGCTAGACAAGCTGTGCATCCAAAACATAGCTCACTGTTGGTGACGATGCATTCGCCCTTTGAATTGGTTTCGAAGACATTGACAAGGCATACAGAAGCACATTCTCCCTTACCGCTGCACGCCTTTATGATCACCTTGAAAGCTCCTAGAGGACAATCAGTCATTCCACATCTGAGGGTAAGTCCTCTCAGGAGGCTCTCTCTTCTCGAAACTCGTTGCAAGCGATTCCGCCAGACTTGGCTGCCTACCTCGCAAGTGCCTGCAAAGCTTTCGATGTGTGTTCTACTTCATGCTTCGGGAGCTCGCTCCATTCCTTTATCCAGAACGTTATGAGACTTATTCGCCGCGCAATTGCCTGCTGGCGCTTTGAATAGAGCGGTTCGCTGTCCTTTGCCCAAGCTGCATTCCAAGTATCATCCCAATACTTGGGAGTTTCTGTGACGAGGTGATCTACGATGCCCGCACGATATTCGGAGTCAGCCACGAGAAGGAACATCCTTTCCAATCCGATGCTACCATGAACCTCAAGGAGCGTGAGGGCCGCGTTCCTCAGGATGAGAAGGACCCTAGGAGAATCAATAGTGTCTGCAAATATTGATAGCTCGGCTTCAAGCTTTCTCTCGATATCCCTGTCGCTGGGAATCAAGTCCTGAATTTCCGCTACCTGCTTTCCTCTTCCATCGTTCTCCAAGTTTCTCCAACTCTCCTTGGCTTAATCATTGGTTTCCAATCTGCGAGGTTCGACCATGGGCTCCTGACTGGGCGTTTGAGATACTCCCTAGTGTATTCTGAAAGCGGATGCCAAGTGTCTTCGTCGACCTTTCCCTCAGTCTTCAGAATCACAGGTTTCGGTCTTAGAGAAGAAGGCTTTTCAAGATCGCGCTCCACGATTATGGCATTCGTTGGGCACTCTCTCACGCAGACTTGGCACCCTGTGCAGCGCTCCTGAAATGGAACGTATGGTTTTTCCATCATCCAGAGTTTGGGCTCGCCCTCTGTGAATTCGTCAACAGGCTCACCGTAGAGACTTCCGTAGAAGCGCGTATCATATGGTCTTGTAAACTCGATGCACGTTGGAGGGCACAGATCCATGCATGCCCCACAGTTCATGCATCTAGTCTCATCGACCACGAACCTGAAGAGCGTCATTTCGAATCTAGCCTCTCATGCGATATAGTTTGGCTTGTTCTTCGGATCTGCAAGACCAAGATCCATTCTTGACTCCAAGTTAGAAGATGTTCCCGAAGGACCAGTCGGGAGTACTCTACCCTTGACTTCTGGTATTGCCGCGCGCGTCGAGGGGATGGCCGGAGATCCAATCGGCTGGGACACGGTTGCACTTACCACCTTCTTCTTTCCTGGTAGCCTTGAGTGGAGTATAGGGTGCACGAGTCCGAAAATCGCGATCACGCCGAGGATTCCAAAGCAGGCCTGGAATGAAGTCATTGCTAGAGACAGATTGTTTGTCGAAGAGAACGTGGAGTACATCGTGTACCAAATACCACTTGTGGCACTTACTCCAGGGGGCAGAGTCGAAAGCACGAGTGGAGTCTCGGTCACGAATATTGTGCCAATAATCCAAAGCATTGTTCCAACGAAGACAAGCATTGTTACAATCCTGAAGGCTGTTCTGTTGTCGTCTGCGTCAACGTATAGCTTTGTGACTAATGCAGCTCCAAAGAAGACGATAGAGAGAGGCATGAATGGCACTGCCATAGGATAGTCCAGAAATGTCCCTGGGAGGAATACCAGGAGCCCCATGATAAATGACATGAAAATTAGGCCATCTCTAATTAAGACGTATGCAAGCCACCAGATGTCCGCCCCAAGCCTAAGGGTGAATTTGTTCAGAACCCTGATGAAGTATCCTCTTGCAATTTGTAGCGAGAATGCCATCGCGCTTACGAAAACTAACGCCACAGCAATCGTAGTCTCGAGCCAAATTGATCCACCACTGACAAGTTCGCTCTGCGTAAATGCGAAAGAGGAGCGCGTAGGCAACGCCACAAGAAATAGCGCCAATCCCGCAAGTCCGTAGAAGAGTGTGTGATTCTTTAACGGATGAGTCATGACAGAGCCATAGGGGAGAGATCGTATATCGGATTCCCCTAAGTGGTACGGGAAAAAGTGAAACCTCCAAAGAATGAATATAGGCCCATGATTCGCGTGTGACTCGCCCGAGGCTCATTATCAAGAATGATAATCAGCGTCTTGGTTTAATAGCAACCAGATCCCTAACTGGTTAGGTTTCGAAAGCGTGCTAAAGCAAGTATCAATCACGATCAAAGGAGTCAATTTCTTTCAAGATCTTGCACAGAGACACGGTTGCAAGGTGAGCGTAATTGACTGCAAGCATTCCAAGTCGCGAGAGATGAGCCTTCTCGTCGAGATAGAAGGAGAATCCATCCACAATCTGATATCTGAGCTCAAGTCAAGCAAGGAGATCAAGCGAGTATACTTCGCAAAAAGCACTGCCTCGAAGACCCTGGTCATGCTGATCCTGGAATCTCCTCTTTTCTGTGATGTTGCAAAGAATTCTAACTCATTCTGTGTTTCATGTCCTTACAATTCTCAATACGTGGATGGAGCTTTAGACTGGAACCTGCTTGTCAAGGATTCTGACGATATGGCAAAGGTGATGGACATGCTCAAATTTCGTGGCGCTAACGCAGATGTCAGGAGGATTGAAAATGCTTTTCGGGAGGAGGTTCTAACGACTCGCCAAAATGAGATTCTTCTCGCGGCAATTAAGCTGGGTTACTTTGACTTTCCGCGGAAAAAGGGATTAACCGAGCTTGCGAGAGAGCTATCGATCAAGCCTTCTACTTTGAGCGAAATCATGCGCAGAGCAGAGTCAAAAATAGCAAAGGCGTATGCTAACGGACTTGCACACCTTGCGTAGAGCTTCCAAAGCAACGACTAGCTTTTTACCTTAATGTACTCCTTCGCGCCATAACTCAGGAATCTAGAGTCGGATGCGAGTGCCACGAATCTGAAACCCAACTTGACGAATTTCCTTGCCTCTTCGACAGAAACAGCTAATGTCCCAGGAATCTTGCCGAGATTGTTGCATGATTTTATAACGCGTTGCATGGCTTCGATGACTTTCGGGTTTGAGCGATCATCAATCAGTCCTAGAGAGACAGTGAGGTCAGTAGGACCAACGAAACCGATGTCGATACCTTTGGTGCCGACAATTTCATCAACTCTTGAGAGAGCCTCGGTTGTCTCTATCTGGACAGCAAGCAGAAGCTCTTGATTTGCCTCCCTCAGATATTCGGATAGATTCATTCCATATTGCGAAGCTCGGCCCGGACCCGCTCCGCGAATACCCGCAGGTGGATACATGGAATACTTGACTACTTTTTCAGCTTCCTCTGGCGAGTTGACCCAAGGTACCACCAACCCCTGGCTTCCGATGTCCAGCGCGCGCTTGACAAGCAGTTGATCCGCTTGTCCTATTCTGACCAATGGTGCTGGTCCCTCGGTGCCCAATACCTGGGCCATTGTCTTCACGGTTTCAATCGAGAGATATGAGTGCTCCATGTCGAAAACAAACCAGTCGAAGCCAATGTGCTTTAGAATGTCAACAACATCTGGATTGCCGATTGTGATCCAAGTTCCAAAGCAAGTCTCTCCTGAATAGAGTCTTTCCTTGATACGGTTCTTCAATGCCCAGAAACTTGACAGTTGAGACCTATAAAAGCAGCAGTGGGGAGACAATTCGCGAGCCACGCGGCAAGAGCCAAAATCACACCTTGAACGAGATTGTTGTCCTTGTCGGCATTCCGGGGGCGGGCAAATCAACACTCGCGACGGCTCGATTCTCAACCCACATACGGATCAATCTTGACACACTCAAGACCCTCAAGAGACAAGATGATGCCTTGACCAAGGCGTTGGAAAACAGCGAAAATGTCGTAATAGACAACACAAATGTGACAAATAAGTCTAGGAGAAAATGGATCGAATATGCAAAGAAGTACTGTGTTCCGATAATAGCGATATTCATCGATACGCCTTTGGAAATAGCTCTAGAAAGGAACAGAAAGAGAGAATTTCCTGGGTGAGTACCTGAACCTGCTGTGCGAAGTTTCCACAGAAAATTGGAACCACCCAAAGTTGAGGAAGGGTTCACAACTGTGGAGATAGTGAAATCATTAGAAGAGTGCCGAGGGTGAGACTTGAACTCACGACAGCCCGGTCTTCAGCTTCACCAAGAATATCTTTCGGGTGCTCTCCCAGGCTGAGCTACCTCGGCGAGTAGGCATGACAAGCATGCGGAGTACCTCATTTAAGAATTCCCAGATGAATTCATGCCCAGATTTCTGGCTTGCGCTATCCTGTGTTTCTCATTCCTGAAGATATTCCAACAATGCTCAAGAGGATACCAGTGTCAACAATTTCAAACTGGCCTCTTTGCTTTCCCTGATTTTCAAGAGATCTTCTTTCTCTGAGCAGTCTAATCTGTAGATAGTTCATCGGATCAATGTATGGATTCCTTACCTCAATGGAGAACCTGAGTAGTCTGTTTTTCTCAAGCAAGAACTTTTGCCCGCTTGCTTCAAGTACCATTTCTGAGGCAAGCTCGTACTGCCTCTTGAATTCGGCAAACACAAGATACCTCTTTTCCTCATTTTCTTCCAACTCTGAATAGAGCTCAGCTATCATGAGATCCGTTTTTGCAAGAACCATCTGCGTGTTGTCGATAACGGTTTTGAAGAAAAGCCATCCATCGTACATGCGCTGCAAAATAGCGATTCCCTCCTTTCTCGTGTGCTTTCTCAGTAATGCGTCAAGGGCGTAACCAATCGGGTACCACCCAGTGAGCAGATGCCTGTTCTGCGTCCAGCTAAACACCCATGGGATCGCGCGAACATCTTCAATCTCCATTGTCCCGCCCCGAGAGATAGGTCTTGAGCCAAGTCTCATCCTCGCAATCTCTCTGATAGGCGTTGCCTTTTGGAAATAATCTCTGAATGCTTTAGTCTCGAAGATGAACTCGTGATATTTCGATTTGTTTGCCTCTGATATCTCTTCCATGTACTCAAACCACTTGGGATCGATGTCTCGTTTACTAGAATCAGATGCTTCTCTCTTGTCTAGCATCGAGAGGCACATTCCAAAGAGAATCTGTTCAATGTGCCTAATTCCGATTTCGATGGTCGAGTAGTTCTGCGGGATGACCTCTCCTTGCTCAGTGATTTTGATTTTACCAGAGTACGCCTCAAGAGGTTCGCTTCTAATCGCATCGATGGTTGGCTCTCCTCCTCTGCTGATTGTGCCACCTCTCCCGTGGAAGAACTTTGCCGAAATGCCCAGCTCTCCGTAGAGTTTGCTCAAAGCTAATTCCGCTTTGTAGAGTTCCCATCTCGAAGTGAGATATCCTCCATCTTTAGTACTGTCAGAGTAGCCTAGCATGATTTCTTGCGAGGTACCTCTGAGTTGCAGGTGTTTTCGGTAAGCTGCGTTATTCGAAATGCGCTCCATGATTCCAGCGCAATTTCGCAAATCTTCTATGGTCTCAAACAAAGGGACAATATCAAGATCTGAATGCAGGTCGTTGTACAAACCCGCGAGTTTCATCGCATATAGGACTTCTAGCAGGTCGCTTTCTTCATGGCACATGCTCACGATGTATGTCTTGATAGCATTCTTAGAGTACTTCGCGTGAACGTTGCGGATCATTTGGAACACATGGTACTGGGCAAGCGCCTCTTCATCCACCCAAACCTGTGGAATCTCTGCGCGTGTCCGCCCGAGGATTAGGTCTGTAAGCAATGCTACCTTTTCCCTTTCTTTCATCGCGTTGTATGCGTCGGTTATCCCTGCATGCCTCAATATTGCAAAAACGAGAGATTCTATCTTCGCGCTGTGTTGTCTCACATCGAGTGTGGAAAATTCGAAACCGAAAGTTTCAACCTGATGTATCAAGGGTTCAACGAAAGTGCGAGTTACCATCTCACTGCGATTCGTGAGTAGGCTCTTTTCTATCAATTGAAGGTCAGAAAGAAATTCGTCAGAATTCCGATATGCAACTGCGCCACCATCCAAGACAGAAAGTAGCTTATTGTGGATGAAAGTTATCTTGCTCCTGTAAGGCTCGAACTCGTTTGATGCCCTGATATTCTGCCAGACATCAGGGCGGCGCTTCTTGTCCTCCTCGATCGAGGAAAGCAATTCATGGGAAAATGTTGTAATATGAGTTGCCTGAGAAAGATTGTCTACAAGCTCGAAAAGCTTCTTGTCATAGAGCCTGATTACCGCTTCGCGCAACATCTTGACTGTGTTAACCGTCATCTCTGGAGTGACGTTTGAGTTACCGTCTCTGTCAGAACCGCGCCAAGAACCAAAGAAAACGCACGATGGGATACCTGCTTTTCTTCCCTCTTCTCCATATGCCAGAGAAAGGGCATCTCTGATCCTCTGATACATGAGTGGAACAAGCGGGAATACAATGTTTTGCATATAGTACAAACCGTTCTTGACCTCGTCCATGACAGTGAGGTCGTCGTTTCTCACCTCATCAGTTTGCCACAGCGTAGTTATGCAAGCCCTAATCTCGTCAATGATTGTTCTCTTTTCAAACGAGTCATTGTACGTGTTATCGAGCTGGAAGAGCAGCTTCATCATTTGAGCTCCTTTTTCTAGCACCGTTCTTCTTCTTGCTTCATTTGGATGTGCAGTGAAAACAAGCTCGATTCTAAGGTTTGAGAAGAAATCTGTCGTTTCTTCAAGTTTGAATCCTTGTTCTTTCAACGTAAACACAAGATCGTATACCGACTCTGGGACTCTCTCGGCACTGGCCCTCCTCTTCCTCGAGGAGCCTGTAGCCCACTCTCGAAGGACTCGAACTCTATGGTGGTCTTCTGCAACATTCACAAGTTGAAAATAGATCGAAAAGCAGTGTATCATCGTCAGACATTCTTCGTAAGATAGATTATTGACCAGTTCGATGATCTTTGCTTTAGTCTTTTTTCGCTTCTTTGGTGCCTCGTTCCTTGCGCGCTTTGTAAGCGACCTGAGGGTCTCCTCCAGTTCGAAGATTCTCTTCCCCTCCTGCTCAACGATAATGTGGCCTAGAGTGTTGCCAAGAAGATGTATGTCAGAGCTAATCTTGCTGTAAGAAGGAATCGGCTCAGATCCAGCCCTAACTCTCAAGCGCTTCGTCCCCGCTTTACGGCGGCGTGTTTGATTTTAACTGTTCCTAGGAGTCAAATATGCTATAGGCAGCATATTGCAGATGCTAAAGCTTCAATTTGTGAATTGCGCTCGACGGTTCCGTAGCCTCATGAATCTTGAATCTGCAGTTGTTCGAACCATCGGCTAGGCACTCAACTTCCTGGGCATCGAACTTCTTCTTGTAAATGTCTGTAGCGATTGAAGCAAGTACGCCAGAGAGAAAATAGCATGACGTGCGACCAATGTCGGTGCGATGAAGGACGAAAGGAGAGCGATGCACTACGCATTCTGCGCTTGTTTCATCAAGGATACGGCAGTGAATGTCTCCCCAGCCTGCCATCTTCGCGAGCTGAACGAATCCATCAATAGCGCTTTGCTTTGTTCCACCAAGCTTTGGTATTGCAGCGGAGAGTTTCCTTGCAAACCCTTTGCCCATCCTGTAAAGGATGACGCTTGCGCCACTTTGAAACTGTTCGTAAAGCTCATCGCACATTGATCTATAAGCCGAACAGCTGAACACCATAATCCTAGAATTCAACAGGCTCTCTCTCAGAACGCCATCTTGCTCTCTGAGAGTTATTTCGTTCTGTTCTGTAAGAGTCAATTCGACCTCATTGTCTGCAACAAAATACTAGTGCATTCTTGCTGAAAGCGAAAGATGAACTTGGCCGCTTGTGGAATAGGACAATTTTGCTCTTAAATCTTCGCTCTATCGGGAATGGGTAGTATCCCAGCAACAGTACCTATCCATTGAGTAATTAGGGCACTCGGCTGGGAAGGTGCTATTTCTACATTCCTAGGGGTACAATCGCACTCTCAGTAGTTGATCTCCATGCCTAGACTCTCAGACCTCTTGTTTCAAGCGATGCCCTTGAAGCTTTCGATGTCAAAACTCAGGGAATGACGGAGTTTAATCCGATGATGTTTTCCAAATCAATAGGTCCTTTTTGATAGGATCACTGATTTATTGAAGCGCGGTAATCCTAAGAGAACTCGTTGATTTTAGTGGTAATATGTAAATGAAAAACTCTAGCAATTTGCTCCAGCAAAGAAAAAGGCAAGTGACGGCCCCTAACAAAAGGAGAGGGAGGGACCGTATCCCAATCATTCAATCTCGGCTTGCCTACACTCCAACCGAGTTAAGAGATGTTCCCCAGTTCGCGTAAGGGTCTCTCGTATTACCGCAGGTTCCACCGCTTGAGATGAATGCTTCGTTGCTGCAGTTGGGTGACTGGATATATTCTGTGGAGAAGTAGACCTTCCCGTTTGACCACACGGCCCAACTGTAATCTCCCCAGCGAGGGCGGTAGAAGCTGTTCTGAATGTTCTGATACTCAGTGAACCCGTCTTGAGGCGACTTGCCCAAATCAGCGACGTAGATCACACTGTGCCCTAACGCCGAGTTCCTGTTGATATATGTGTAGGCGGTGCTTGGATAGTAGTTGGTTCCGGTCAAAGTGAAAGTCATCACGCCCTGCCCCCAAGGCCCGACCCCTATGGCTGGAAAGAGAAGCTCCTCATTCGTTGCAGCAACGTATCCTTGACTAGCTAGCGAGACATGCTTTGCTGCTGCATTTACGACCCAGTACGCAGCTCCCATGTGGTAGTTTGGAACGAATGAAGGAGGTGCTTCATTCACCAAGGTATTGATTGCGCCCCAAAGCGCACCCTGCGCGTAAACTACCGTGTCAAACATTCCATCTCCATTTGACGCCAAACCACCCTCAGCACAGGCCTTTACGCAACCAACACCTCCAACTCCTGTGTTGCTATAGACTACATTTCCGAGAGGTATTGGTCCGCGTTTCTGCGGAACGAGGAACCCTGGGTTCACATAGAATTCAAGTCCCTGGCCCAAGTAGAGTTTGAGAGTTACACTCGGGTGGTGACTGGCAAGAGAAGACGTGTCACTGAACGACCACACTGCAACTCTGGTATCGCCTGCCCCTGTAAAGTCTAGGCTACTCATGGCCCATGCTGTTCCACCATTGCTCTTGTCATAGCTCGAGGTGGTTGGAGATGTGGCCGGATTCACCGAATAGAAGCAGTACAATCCTTGCGATGCGCGACAAGACCCGTCTGGAGGGTTTATTTTCTGCCCAATGTCGAAATGAACCACGTTTACAGAGTGGGATCCGTCTGCCATCGCGAGCTTGTCGAATAAGTAGACTTGTGACCCAAAAAAGCCGCCGGTGAAAATCGGGAATGCGTTCGTTGAGATTATCAGAGCGTTGGCGTCAGCGCCAAGCAGTGGTTGGTCGCCGAAGCAGGGACACACCGGAACATTAGACTTGAGCGGATTCTTGACAGAATGATATGGATCATTGCTCACATCTAGTGCGTAAATGTTCCAGCCTTTGAGAGGAGAACTAGTCTTGCTTGCGAGTACGAACTCGTATGCATAGTCTTTCAGAGGGAAAGGTCCTCCCGCGCTAAAAACTCCTGGTCCACCAAGATAGAGGAATGAGAGGAACCAGTGTCCTGTCCCAGTGTCGTACAGGCACCTCGGGTCACTGATCAGGTATCCTCCACCCACAGACACATTCGCGCCGAATTGCTGGTCTACCGGGAATCCAACAAGACTCGCCAGTGCCACATCAGATGAAAGAGGCTTAAAAGAAGTAGAGTACACTTTGAGCACCAGGTTGACCACATCAATCACATATCCGTTTCCGACGCAGAGACCCTGGTCCGGAGGTTCAACATCGAGGCCCAAGTTGACGCTGCCGCTGTCAAACGCATTTACTCCTCGGGCACTGGTCACTCCAGATGGATCATTCACTATCGAGCCAACAGAAGTTCCTGAAGACGGGACACCTAAAGTATCTTGTGAGGGATTCTGAGGCATCTGGGTATTACCTGGAATCAGAGTCGGCCTACCGTTGTCGTTTCCCGAGCTTGTCGGGACAGAGTAACTCGTAGGGGACCCTGCTGATCGAATTGCCCCAACACCAGCCGTTGTTCCAATCAGGCTGAGCGTGCGCGCGTCCGTCTGGGAAGTACTAGATGCAGGGGAATTGAAAGAAGGAGCAAGAGCATTCCTCGGGCTACCAGAGAATGCACCTGATGCAGGAATGGTTAATGAGCCACTAGCTAACAGCAGAGCAAGTAGAGCGAGTGAAACAATAGAGATTTTCTTTCTTGTTGAGAAAAATCCTGAGGAGGTCACGGCAATGCATGAAAGGCTCGAAAATATAAATGTACGTACTGGAAATCAGTACGCGAGATCCATGTCTAGTATCGGCATTCGCTATATGAAGATGTTTGATTCTTCAAATGGAAGCCACCAATTCTTCCCATCACAATTTGCCAGAACAAGAATATTGAATTGATATTTACAATATAGATATCACGTAGGCTCTTATTGGCCTAACTTGCGGTGCGTACCAATCTACGATCTCATCAGATTATCCTGATACCTTAGGCGGCTTGTTCTCAGCAAATTTGCGAGAGACCAGAACATTTCGCTATAAACGCTCCCTGCCCTAAGCAAGAATTGACCCTCTCAGCAAGATTTCGGTGTTAGAGCAACAGGCTTCTTTCGTTTAAACACGCTTTAATTTACCTTCAATACATATTTGTTGGAATGTCTCGATTCAAATTAGAACTCATCTCTTCCAATGATTCTTGTGTCTTCTAGAATCCATTTCCCCTGAGACGCGTTCCTTATGCCGAGTAGGAAACCAAATCATAAGTAGAGGATAAGCAATGGCTTTAGAGAGCTAGATACAGGAATTCCATTCAAACAAGCAAAAGCTACAATTCCTCAATTGAATCAAAAGAAGAGATACAGGACATCCAATAAGAGTGGCTTTCAATACAATTCTTGTTTTACTCCCTAGCTTTATATTTTCTCCCCCCTAGCGCGATTTTCACCGGCGCGCGCGTGAAACTCATTATGATATAACGATCCACAAAGAAACAAAGGAATATTCAATTCTCATATGATCGATTCTGTGCAGGTTTCAAACCTAGTGAACAAATGAAGAGCCACTGTTGGAACTTCGAGGCTCAACCAAAAATGTTTTCCGAAGCATAAGTATTGCCTTAAAGGTCGGAGTCTCAAGCATTCTTCGATACAAATCTCCTCGGAAAGACTTAATTCAATTTCTTGAAGAGGAAAGCACGAATTGAGCTACAAGATCGAGGTCCGCGACGGGATGAAGATTGAGTGGGACGCGTCCATCAAAATGGATGATGGGCTGGTGCTGCGCGCTGATATTTACAGACCGATCGAAGATGGCAAACACCCGGTCATCATGACATACGGCCCGTACGGCAAGGGATTAGCTTTCCAAAAAGGTTATCCCGAACAATGGGAAAGAATGGTGAGGGAACATCCCGACGTCGCAGAAGGCTCAAGCAACAAGTACCAGAGCTGGGAGGTCGTTGACCCAGAAAAGTGGGTTCCTGACGGATATGCTTGCGTGAGGGTCGATTCAAGGGGAGCTGGAAGATCTCCAGGACACATTGATCCATATTCACCGAGGGAAACCAAAGACCTCTACAATTGCATAGAATGGGCAGGAGTCCAGCCATGGAGCAGCGGAAAGGTCGGGCTCCTTGGAATATCCTACTTTGCCATAAACCAGTGGCTCGTCGCCGCAAAGCAACCGCCACATCTTTCTGCCATAGTCCCGTGGGAAGGAGCAAATGATACCTACCGCGACATTGCGCGCCATGGCGGAATCCTTTGTACATTCCGCCGCAACTGGTTTGGAAAGCAGGTCATGACTGTTCAGCACGGCCTTGGAACTCGTGGTCCAACGAATCCAAACACGGGAGAGCTTGTTGGAGGGCCCGAGACACTCACAGATAGAGAACTCATGGAAAACAGAACAAACCCTGGAGAGGAGTATCTCTTGCACAAACTTGACGATGAATTCTATCGGGAGAGATCTTCAGATTTGAAAAGAGTTGTGGTTCCGCTATTGTCATGCGCAAACTGGGGAGGTCAGGGCCTTCATACGAGAGGCAATTTTGAAGGTTTCGTTAGAGCGGCATCGAAACAAAAATGGCTCGAAGTTCATGGACTGGAGCACTGGACGGAATTCTACACTCGTTACGGCGTCACCCTACAGAAGAGATTTCTTGACCATTTCCTCAAAGGACTTGAAAATGATTGGAAAAGGCAGCCTCGAGTCTGGCTCAACGTTCGAAAGGTCGACGGATTCTTCCAAAGGGGAGAAAACGAATGGCCCCTCGCCCGTACAAAGTGGACTAAATACTATCTCGATCCCTCTTCAAAGAGCCTATCAACTGAATCAGTCGGGAAATCCGAGATCGAGTACGAAACAACTGGAGAGGGCATTACATTTTCCACGCCTTCGCTCGAACAGGAAATGGAAATTACAGGCCCTTCAGCGGCAAAGCTGTTTGTATCTTCTTCGACGACCGATGCTGACATTTTCCTCGTGCTCCGAGTGTTCGCGCCAAATGGGAAAGAGATCGTGTTCCAAGGAGCGCTTGACCCCCACACTCCGATCGGTCAGGGTTGGCTCCGAGCCTCTTATCGGAGGCTTGATCAGGAACTCTCGACTCCTTACCGCCCCTGGCACACTCACGACAGAATAGAGCCGCTTACGCCAGGAGAGATCTACGAGATCGATGTGGAAATCATTCCGACATGCATCGTCATCCCCAAGGGCTATCGCATTGCGCTCACAGTTCGGGGAAAGGACTACGAATACGCTGGTGAAGGCGCTCGCCTCTCGACTTATGTGAATGAAATGAAGGGCTGCGGGCCCTTCCTTCATAATGATTCCAAAGACAGATCGCCTGAAATTATGAATGGCAGAGTGACTATTCACTCTGATGATCAGAGAGCACCGTACATTCTCCTTCCGATAATTCCTCCAAAGAACTAAGCTGCTTGTGCTCACTTTAGAGCACCAAAAGAAATAGTCCAAATGTTTGTCTGGTGAAAAGAACGCCTCAGATTAAGGGAATTTGGCTACTCACAATATAAATACCTAAGAATATCTAATATCACCTGGCGCAAATGAAGCAAACACAGCTCCTGGGCCCCACGAAAGCAAAGATACTCAACTATCTTCTTGAGAGAAGGAGAACTGCCAAGGAGCTCGCAGGAATTCTCGATGTGCAAGTAAGCGCTACAAGGAAACACCTTGAAACAATGCTGGAATGGAAGATCGTGGGCGAACAGTTCGAGCAAGAGGGTTTCGGCAGGCCCAAGAAATTCTACACACTGACAGAAGAGGGAAGGGAGCTTTTCCCAAGGCAGTATGAGACCGTTCTGAACGTGATCCTGAAAAGGCTCGGAGACGGGAAAGCGAAAGGAGCGGCTGAAGCGATGGTAAGACAGGTCGCTTCAGACATTGTCAGGCAGCTAGACCTGCATGGAGATGGAAGCAGGGAAAATATGGAGCTCTTGACTGCAGGTCTGAATAATTTTGGGTTCGATGCCTCTCTCAAAGAGACAAGGGCAGACTATGAAGTCCTAAGTCATAACTGCCCTCTCCACAAGACAGCGATGGCCCATCCGAAACTTATTTGTCAGGATCTTCACAGCGAGATAATCAAACAGGCAACTCACTCAAGGAATGTGAAACTGTCTGCTTGTGTGATGTCGGGCGATGACGCATGTAGGCATGTCATTCAGAAATGAGATTTATCTCAATTCGCGCGCCATACGAATAAGAGTCATTCAGACAACAGAACTACATTGACTCATTGCGAAGGATAGAGCATTTTTTCCGTCTTGAGCTTCGCGAAGGGTGTCATCTAGTGTTCCTTTGATTCTTGTCGATTATGTTCTCAAATTTGATTCCACGAGATGTAAGCGAACCAGAGATCAAAGAGCTGTCGTACTTCCATAGAAGTGATTCGGAACACAGGAAGGTTATGCTGCTAGCTTTTCCGTATTCTCAATTCTTCGATTAACATAGAAAATTTCTTCTTGATGGCGCAATGGGGCGATTTTTTTCTTGGATGAGTTCATTTCAGGCTGTCATTTGGCTAAAGACATCTTCTTCCTTCGCTCGACACACGTAAATTGCAACAAAGGAATCAATTTACTAGCTTTGAATGTGTGAGATCTGGTGACGCGCGAGGCTTGAGAAGATCTGAGGGCAGCCCTTTCCTATGAGCACGTCGCCCAATGAAGGCACGAAAGTGACTCTGCGCCAGGAGCCGGCATCTTTCTACTACCTCGACAAGAGCTAGGGGATTGACCCGATACGCTAATATCCAGAAACATGCTTTCGCGGAATTTGCGATAGGTAGGATCGGGAGGATAGTCGTCTCCTCTTGTCCTGAAACCGACTACATGCAGGGGTCAGTAACCGTCGGGTCAAGCACGTTGTGTCAGGTACTTGCTTGTCCCACAGGGAAGACTTCACGCCACGACGGGCAGTCAAAAGAGCGGACCTTTCGAAGGGAAGGCTCTGACTCTGGACTATCGAAATGGGCGAGATCCGGGAGGGGGCAACCCTAAGGTAGAGTGGTTGCGCTGTCGTGTCTACGTGGACGACCTGTGCTCTCAAGACAAAGGTCTGGCGCTCGGGCGAACACCGGCGGAGCTATCGCACTCTTCCGATTTTGGCAATATTGCATTAGCTTGATGGTTCGTAAATGAGATACTGACACCATGTTTGACTGGCTCAAATTTTATAGAGGCGAAGATTGGTCATTTGGACATATTACAAATGACCTTTTGCAATGCAATTTGGCTCCGGTGAATAGGATCTGCCTCTTCTCGAAACTCGCAATATAACAAAAGAATTCGGAGGTCTAATCGCCGTGAAGGACGTCTCTTTCAGCGTCGAGCCAAATGAGATTATTGGACTCATTGGTCCAAACGGGGCGGGAAAGACCACTGTCTTCAATTTGATCACCGGACTAGAAAAACCAACTTCTGGTGACATTTTCTTCGAGGGACGGAGTATCAAAAAGCTCAAGCCCCATTCGATATGTAGAATTGGAATAGCTAGAACATACCAGAATGTCAGGCCATTCCTAAACCACACAGTGCGAGAAAACGTCGCAGTTGGAGTAATGTATGGACGCGGATTCCAGGAAGCGCAGAGAGAAAGAAGAATAGACCAAATACTTGACCTTCTAGAACTCAAGTCGATGGAATCCATCCTTGCAAAGAACCTGCCAATAGAAAAACGCAAGAAGGTAGAGGTCGGAAGAGCACTTGGGGCAAATCCCAAACTTCTTCTTTTGGATGAACCAATGGCTGGACTGAATCCATCAGAAGTGGCAGATTTTGTTGCGCTCATGAAATCCCTTCTGAAGAAGGGAATAACCATCTTGATTGTGGAGCATGTTATGAAAGCGATAAGTTCGGCGTGCTCTAGAGTTGTAGTCTTGCATTCTGGCGAAGTGCTCTCAACTGGGAGTCCTGAACAGGTCCTCTCCGACAAAAGGGTCATTGATGTGTACCTGGGTGAGTCCTATTCCAAGTCTTCAAATTGAGAATGTCATTGCCGGATACGGAGATATTCGAGTGCTGTGGGGCATTTCGCTCATAGTGAATCAGGGACAGATTGTCTCTTTAATCGGCTCAAACGGCGCAGGCAAAACCACCACGCTCAAAACAATTGCCGGACTGCTCAGGCCGAAGTCTGGAAGGATACTTTTTGGCGACCAAGTGTTGAGCGAGATGCCTATAGAGAAAATTGTAGAATCTGGCGTCGTCTACGTGCCAGAAGGTCGAGGAATATTCGCCGACATGTCTGTCGAGGAGAATCTCCAAATGGGTTCGTATCCGAAACATGCAAGGCTACACCATTCAAAGAGCTTGCGAAACGTTTACTCCCTTTTTCCTAAACTAGAAACTAGAAGAAAACAGCTCGGCGGAACATTGTCAGGAGGAGAGGCTCAGATGCTAGCCATTGGCAGAGGCTTGATGTCCATGCCAAAGATCCTTATGCTGGACGAACCTTCGGGAGGACTTTCGCCTATAGTGGCCGATAGCATCTTCGCAGCAATTGAGAAACTTTGTGAAGCGGGAATGACAATCTTGATTGTTGAGCAGGACGCAGGAAGGGCTTTGAAGCTTTCAGACTCTGCATATGTTGTTGAAAATGGCAGAATCACACTTGAAGGCAAAGGTTCCGAACTATTCAACAACGAATATGTGAAGAAGGCCTACCTTGGTATGTAGGAATTTACTTCTCTTGAACTTTAATGGGTTTAGACTGAGACGTTGCCTCTGAGCCGAAGAAGAACTTTTTCAATGGTCTTCTCAACTGCATAATGCCTCCTGGTGCAAACAGTCCCACTATGATCAAGAAGATGCCCACTATTGCCTCTTCGTAGCGTGATGCCCCAGCGAATGGAGAAGCCAATATGAATGTCGATCTCAGGACATAATCAATTGTGCTGTAAACGCCAGAACCTATTATTGGTCCGAGAATGGTTCCGGTTCCACCGAAGAGAGCAAAAGTGGCTGGAATGAATGCGATGTACAGAGAGAAAATGTTTGCAGGGACAACGCTGCCCTGCGACCAAGCAAATAGGCAACCTGTGAATCCACAGAGGGAAGCGCTGATAGTCATCGCAATCTTCTTGATAATTCTCGTGTTGATACCAGAAGACTCCGCGATTTGCTCATCCTCACGTATACTGGTTAGCGCGAGCCCAAATCTGGACTTTGAGATTGCATAGACAAGGGCGACGACGAAAACCGCGTACACAAAAATAGCGTAATATGCATCCTGATAGCTGACTGACACCACCCCGTTTACACCACCGACACCTCCAGTTATTTTGAAGAGTGATGGATCCTCGACCACGTATTGCCCGAGAGGCACAAGCGCGAGTGTAGCCACGGCAAAGTAAAACCCCTTCAGGCGAAACATAGGAAAACTCACAAGGAGGCCAAGTAATCCAGTAAGAAGCGTCGACACTGTGAACGCTTCGAGAGCAGGCCAGCGCATCAAAAAGTATGGAATAGCAAAGAGATACGCACCTGCAGCATAGAACACAGTTATTCCGAGATCCACGTACCCCATTAAGCCACCGAGAATATCATAGCTTTCGGCAAGGGCCACATAGATCAGGAAATAATCCAGGACTGCGTTTACTTCGTACTTGCCCATGAAAAAGGGAGCCAAGACGCCTCCCAGTATTGCGACAGCCGAGCCAATGGCGAGGTTCCTCTTTTTCTTGGTTAGATGCAAGAGTCCAATCAACACAGATGAAGGTCTTCTGAATGTCATGGACTACGCCTTGGCTGATTGACTTCGCCCTGCAATGCCAGTCGGTTTAATCATCAGAACGATTATGAGAATCAGGATAGAGACAGCAGGAGCCCAGTATGCAAGATTCTGGAACTGGAGGCTAGTAAACGGAATCGTAAGCGGGTTAAGGAACGGGGCTCCAACAAAGACTTGTACGAATCCGATTATCAAGCCACCTACCAGAGGGCCCCAATATGACCTAGTTCCACCCAGCACCATTACCGAAAGCAAGGAAATGGTATAAGCTAGGCCGAAACCAGGGCTAAGAGTTGTTGTCATTCCAATGCACACCCCTGCAAGCGCGGCAAAGCCTGATCCAATGGCGAATGTTAGGACGGAGATACGCTGCAAGTTCACGCCCATCAGCTTTGTCGACTCTTGATTCTGAGTGATTGCGCGCATCGCTTTCCCAAGATATGTGCGCTTCGAAAAAATATACAGAAGTGAGGTTGCACAAGCTATGCTGAGCAGGGCAATTAGGTACACCCCGTTGATGTTGATTCCCCCTACAACCAGCTTGAATTGATTCAGATTAATCGGAATCGAAAAAATAGTCTGCCTACCAATGATGTAGCTAGGCATGTAAATGTATCCTAGATTTTCTATAACAAAAGCTGCCCCAACTGTGATCAATATTGAGCTAATCAGTATTGCGTCAGGACCTCTTTTAAGCGTCGGACGAATCAGTGCAAACTCGAAAGCTGCGCCCAAAGCTGCGATGACGACAAAGGCGACAACGAGTATCGCAAATATTGCGACCAATCCGAATTCACCAACGGAAAATTCACCAGCGAAGAGCAGTCCTGTGAATCCTCCTAGCATTACAAAATCTCCGTGAGCGAGATTCAGAACACCGAGCACGGAGAAGATCATTGAAAGTCCGAGAGCAGAGAGCGCATAGATTGATCCGTACAGTAGGCCTTGAACAACAGTCTGGACGACTTGAACGCCGACGTCTATCAACTTGCTCGGCAGTCTCCTCGGATTGGCTGCGCTTTTGAGACTTGCTATTCTCGCTTTATGCATAGTCAAAGAAAGTTTGTTAGAGCGCTTGAGAAGGAATAAATCGGGGCATTTCACTCGATATTTTAAAGACTCAAAGTCTAGCAGTTATCGCCTCCTTTGTGTGGTGCGCTGGTTCACTCTAGACCGGAGGAATCCAATCATAAAGAAATCTAATCCTGAAATGGTGCGTCTAACGCGTTCAAGAGCATCATATCATGTGTTGCCATTTTCATTAATATTGAGACAACACATTAGATCAAATTTGCAAACTCACGAAAGATTATTATAACGAAATCCAGAGAAGGACTTTAATGTTTTCATCTAAGTTTAGCAAGTTCAAACAAGCCCTGACGATGGGTGGAAAGATAGCAATTATTGCCATAATAATCATAATTGTTGCAGTGGGCGGATATGTGGGGCTCACACAATACGGGTCTCACCCAACCACGACATACGGTACCACGGTCAAAATAGCAATGACAGTTTCGCAAGAAGGACAGTACGCGTCCCTAGATGCAGGATATCTCTATCTTAACAATGCTTGGATGCAGTGGGTGAATACCCATGGCGGGTTGCTAGATGCAAATGGCGTCCATCACAACGTGACAGTCATCACCACGGATGATCAGAGCAATCCTACTACGGCAGTTCAAGATTACAAACAGTTTGCGGAATCTCAGGGCGCAAACATACTTGTCAGTCCTTATAGTGCAGACACAGGTCTTCAGCTGCTTCCAATCTCTCAATCCGATCATGTTCCGATAATAATGTCGGAAGCTAGTACAAAGACAATGTGGAACGGAACCTATTCATGGGCCGTGACGCCGCTTGTTCCATACTGGTCAAACGACACGACAAATGCGTGGTCAGCGTCTTACTTTGGAATGCTGAATAAGACTGGATGGGCTCACACGATCGCTTTTGTGGGATGGGATATTACATGGGCGATTGATGACTATACGAGTGGAGTCTGGCTTGCACAGCACACGAATGGGTTGACGATAACTTCACAACAACTCCTTCAGCCTCAATTTACAAACCCCGACTTTACTTCTGCCATTTCTCAAGTCCTTTCATCCAATGGGGGCAAGAGCCCTGATATTGTATTCTGCGCAATGTTCGGACCCTTCTGTGCGCAGTTCATCACTCAGGCTGAAGCAAATGGTTTAATTCCGAAGCAGTGGCACACGATAGAGTGGGGCTCTGCGTTCGCCGGGATTCTAGCTTCAAAGGGGGTCTCAACTCAGAATATTACAACCGATGTGTTCTGGACACCATCTTTCCCTGCAACTAACGCCGGCACTAACCTGTACGCGAACACAATCACGCAGCTCGCGAGCCAGTGGGCCGTTGGCAACAATAGTGCCCCTGTGACATGGTATAACTATCAAAACATAGAGATCAGGTGGGAGATCTACCAGATGATAAACGCGACAATCGCACAGATTCCATCGGCCAACTTTAGCTCAAGTACCCAACTTGATTCGTCAATCAACAATGTGTTGCACCACCTGAACTTCGCGACGATATCTGGCCAACAGGTTATCCAACCAGCGGGTTTTGGCACAATGGGTCTTGTGACAGTCCAGTTTGAGAATGGAAAGATTAACACTGTGTATCCATCAAGCGTCTCAAATGCAACATACGTGCATCCGTAGAGACGAATCACTTTAGAGAATCTCAAGCCCTCGAACCCGCAGATCAGGCGCCAACGAGAGTAATGAATCTAAAGCAAAGTTTCGCGTGCAGTCTTAGAGAGCATACTTGATTATGAGGTTCCTCAAGATGTCGGCAACATCCTCGGCCTTGTCTGTTGTTGTCTCAAGAGACTCATAGATTTCTTTCGTCTTCATCACTTGAAATGCGGCAGAACTTGTCTCTTCGATCTGGAAGAGCTTTCCGAGATTCATTCTAAGGAGTGTGTCAGCTTCATTCTCTAGCTCGTCGATGTGGATTGCGGCCGCATTTATCGCAAGCTGGGCTCTTGATCCCTCAAGAGAGAGGATCGCATCGCGTACAGATTTTGCTTGCTCCAGAATTATTCTTGAGAATTCAAGCATGGCAGGTGTGACAGTGTCGACTCTGTATACTTCCATTCTGGAGGAAGTCGCCTCGATAAAGTCGAGCATGTCATCAAGCGCTTTCAAAAGGGAAGTGATATCTTGGTTGTCTATCGGAGCAACGAATTTTTTTGCAAGCTTCGTAAACGCATCGTGCACAAGCTCATCTCCATTGTGTTCAAGCAACTTCACCTCCTGGGCAAGTGTAGTACAGTCGAGCCTCTTTCTCTCGGCATTACTCAGGCTGTTGTAGAAAAGTTGGGCCGTCGCAAGGACGTTTGCTGATATCTTGTCGAATGTGTCGTAGAACGACTTGAATATCTCAGAGACATCGTCAAGAGATAATTTCTTTGTCTCAATGCCCATTGCGAGTGTGAGAAATGCGCCACATGCACATGCTATCGCGACAAGGGAAAGCATTGTTCCCTCTCCGAGTATTGTCAGAACGAATGGTAGAAAGAACGTCGCTACGAGCGCACCGATCTTTCCCACAGTAGCTGCAATCCCGTGACCCGTCCCACGGAGCCGCGTCGGAAAGAGTTCGACTGGATAGATCCAAGTAGTAGTGTTGGGACCTAGATTCTCCAGAATGTAGAATGCCGCAAGCAACACAAGCAGAAGACTGAACGAAAGCGTGCTTGCTTGATAGAATAGCGCCGCGAGAAAGAGAGGAATTGCCATCCCAAAGAATCCAATTATCTGGAGTTTCTTCCTTCCTACGATGTCAATTAGCCCTATTGCAGAGAGGTATCCAAAGCCAGCGAAGATCGTGAGGAAGCCCGTGGTTTCTGCTGATGCGAGTAAAGAAGTATTAGGGAAAAGCGAATGGATGAACGTTGGCGTCAAAATGCCTATTCCATAGACCCCTACATCGACTAAGAACCAGCTGACAGATGTGAAAATCACTCGCCTAGCATACGGGGAGAGTAGGAGCTCCCTGACAGATACTTTTTCCACGACGACTTCGAGCTGGTCTTCAGTTACGGCGTACCCGAAGAATTTGGACATGACTTCCCTTGCCTTTCCAACTTGACCGTGGGCCACGTACCACCTAGGCGTCTCTGGCATCCGCGTTCGAAGTGTCAAGGCAATAATCGCAGGGAAGACGCCTGAGAGAAGCATCCACCGCCATGCGTCCGAGCTCGTTGGAAACAGAAGAATGCTCACTCCAACTGCGCTGAAAATTCCCAGTCCCTGGAATGAAAACACCGAGGCGATCAATCTTCCGCGCTGCTTGCTGTTCACGAACTCTGCGATGTACGAAGCGCTAATCGGATAGTCTGCCCCGATTCCAATTCCCAGGAGGAATCTTGTAATGACGAGCTCGATCACGTTTTGCGAGAAGGCGGATAACGCACCGAAAACGACGAAGAATAGCAAGTCGATTACGTATAACTTCTTCCTTCCTACTCTGTCTGCGAGGTTTCCGAAGATGACTGCCCCAAAGACTGCCCCTAGTATCGCGCTTGACGCAATGAATGAAACGTCAAGAGTTGATGCGTTGAAGAACGGCTTTATCTGGAGGAGTGCAACGCTTATTATGAAAAGGTCGTAGCCATCCATGAACACCCCTGCCCCGGAGAGTGCAAGTACCCTGTAATGAGAACGGGTGGTTTTCCCGGTCTCTATCTGTTCAATTATGCTCTGGGAGCTTTTGTTCCTTTCACTCATGATAGCTTCTTTCTCTGGACATGGTTTCTAAGACGGGAAAAAAATGCCTCTGAGCAATGGGAAAGTGCGGGGCAAGTTTCATGAAACCCACTGAATGTTCGGCCAAACATGCCTTCTTTCCGAACCCTTCAAAACCCTTGCTCATTGTGAGCGTTATTATACATTCTCAGACTGGGTAGTATTCTGGCCAAACGCTAGATTAAGCAAAAAAATAATCCTGAAAGAGCCCCGATGATAAACCACAGCCTACTGATTGTTCCATCTAGCCGAGAGAGAAGCAATTTGTAAATATCGTGTTGAAATTTTCACCTTCATATCGCCTCCCAGATTATTCCGGGTAATCCTTCCCGTTTCTGATATCGCAAGGGCCACAAAATTCTATTCAACCTTACATGGGTTGCCCGGAAAGAGGGTGTCGGCAGGCAGGCATTACTTTGATTGCGATGGTACGATACTAGCTATCTGTGATCCAAAGACAGATGGGGATGATTTTGAGACGGGTCCGAACCCAGGTCATATTTATTTTGCGGCGAGTGATCTTGAACAAAAGCACACCATAGCGAGCGATACTCTTGGTGCGCAACCCGACGAAATTAGAGTTCGTCCATGGGGTGAGCGATCTTTCTACCTCAAGGATCCCTTTGAAAACAAGATTTGTCTTGTCGATGAAATGACTACATTCACCGGGAAGCTATGAAAAAGCGTTTAATCAAAGGGGAAGCGCCGCGGGTGAGATTTGAACTCACGATCGGTGTAAACCGAAACGGCTCTCTGCCATTCTTCAATGGATAGCAAGCCGTCGCCCTACCAGGCTAGGCGACCGCGGCAACCTTCTACTACTTCTTGTTTGCGGGTTGGATTAAAAGTAAACTGTCGAAAGCTAATGGACCAAAGAGTCCACCATGATTGTGTCAGCTTTCTCGATGTGTCTTGCTGGATCTGGTTTCAGTGCAGCTCTCTCTGGAGAGGCAAAGTACTTCTCTTCGGCTTCTTTGAAACTAGTGGTGCCCTCCCAGGCGACAACCCAGACAAATCTATTGTTCTCCCTGCTTAACCAGGAGTTGACGATTCGAAAGCCCAACTTGTTCCGCAGTGGTACTACCTTTGTCCTCCACTCTTCGATGAACGAGTCAATCTCGCCCTCCTTTAATTTGTAGTCGCGCAGCTGGTACTCCGTCAAATTACCTCTTTACTTTCTTTGGGAATCTAGTTTTAAGAGCTTTTTGCAGGCTATATTTTCAAATTATGTAATGGAGTTTGGTATGCAGGTCTCGCTCTACTTCGGTGTTGAACCACTTGCCGCAGTGCATGCACTCATAGACTCCCTCTGGGGCCTTTCTTGGTTTGATTCTCTCCATCCACTTTGGAATCCGGGAAGAATCAATCAGTTTCAATTTGAATCCCGATTTTCCAGATCTCTCAAGAGAAAATGCGCCCATCAGCTCGAGATTCTCAAGGATTACAGAAAGGCCCTTCTCGAAACTCGCACTGTCAAGAGGTTGCGTGATCACTTTGGGATCTGCGTCGAGTTCTTCGTCATCCATTGCAATTATCTCGTGCATCTTGACAAACGTCTGGATGTCCCATCGATTTTGGATTGCGAGTGCAATCTCCGCCAGTTGAGACTCTGAGAGAGCATCCACCTTTATCGTGATCAAGGCTCATTCTATTTGCTTTGTTTTTGTGTACTTTACTCTTGCGGACAGGAGGTTCATTTACTGTTCTTGAAAACATCATGGTGGAGAATTGAATATTCCTTTGTTTTCTTTGTGGATCGTTTGAGCTTAAGGACATTTACGCGCGCGCCGGTGAAAATCGCGCTAGGGGGGAGACAATAAAAAGCTAGGGAGCAAAACAAGAATTGTATTGAAACCTGTTCTATATGGACATCATGTATGAGTTCAAATGTTTCAATTGAGGAATTGCATGTTCAGTGGTTTTCTTTGGAATTCCTGTATCTAGCTCTCTAAAGCCATTGCTTATCCTCTACTTATGAGTTGGTTTCCTATTCGGCATAAGGAACAGCTCGCGGTGGAAATTGATTCTAGAAACCACAAATAATCATTGCATGATATGAGTTCTAATTTGAATGCAGCTGCTTCTTCGTGAAAAGCATCCCTTCAGACTACCTGCAATAAGATCTTATATCAACAATATCGCTGCTTGAATAATTGTGAATGTAGTGCTCCAAGTCAATGCGTAGGATAATGACTTGCATATTGCTGCGGGGCTCCAATCAATGTTGGCCTTTGCGTTTTAGAAGATATATGTGATCATGGCTCGTTACAAATCTTATCAAAAAGCAAGACGCATGTACTCGATTCTATAAACCTCACAGGCATCTCCCAATGGGAAAACGACTTGTCCCTAATTGGATTCTACAGGAAGAGAAACGCAAGCAACATCATCTCCGGGGGAGTTTTGCATCTAACTTTGGCGCCCAGTTTGGTAATGATCTTGCAACATTGGATGTCAAGAAGTCTTCGAGCAGTGTGCCTTTAGGACACTAGGCATTAAAATGTGACACCTCTTGTGAATAAGTTGTAGTTTCTGATAGTAGAGCGGTCACCTGTTTGTAGCCACTAATTGCTCTAATATATTAAGACTATATCGATTCCCGATATAATAGATACTACTTGACTTAAGAGATAGTATCAGCAAACTTCGCACCGGCGGTCATGACCCCTTTGATCGATTTATTTTCGAATGTATGACCGTTAACGGGGAAACGCCCAAAAGTCGTATATATATCTACGATTTTCACGGCCGTGAGGTAAAACCTTAATGCGTAATTCTTCAACCAAAATCCTTCTAATTTCAATCCTCTCAATCCTAGCACTTTCACTTTTTGCATTCCCTGGAATCTCTGTTTACGCAACAACATCACACTGTCATCCTGCAGGGAGTACAGGCTTGACTGCTCTAATCGTGGCAAAGCCGCATCAAACCATAACAGGCACAGTAAACGCAGTGGGCTGCGACATTGGTATCTTCGTCGGTCCTGGAGTCGCGGGCGTCGTCATTACTCATGCAACTGTCACGGGTGCGAATGACCACGGGATCTTTGCTCAAGACACTTGGAACCTAGTGGTGAAGAACAGCCTTGTCACAGGCAACGGCCTTGCCCCTCATACCTGTCCTAAGACAGGAACTCCTACCTCTCCGTGCATCGCCGAAGACAAAGCAATACAACTCGTCGGAACAAGCAACTCCAAAGTAATACACAACACAGTCAAGTTGAATTTCGCTGACGGCGGCATTGGCGTAGCTGACGACGGCGCAATCGACCCAGCAGCTCTGAACCCAGGCACACCGAGTGAGGGCGAAGGCAACCTGATTGCAAACAACTATGTTGCTGACAATGCATTCGGATGTGGCATTGTAGTTGCTGCGTACAACGCGGGAGAAGGAGTAGCACACAACATCGTCTTGAATAATGTGGTTGACGGAAGTTCTCCCACAACGGAACCAGGACCATACGTCGGTGGCATTGTCGTCGCGGCGGACACACCAGGAACGAGAGCCTACGAGAACTTGGTCATCGGCAACCTGATCAAGGAGAGCCTTATACCAGGAATCGTAGTTCACAGCAACGCGCCTGGAGATCATGTCTTTGGCACACTTCTTCTAAACAACAAGATCACGAACAACGGCTTTGAAGCACCGCCATTTGATCCTTCGTTGCCAACAGGCATTGAAGTCGTGTCGGAAGTGCCGCATCTCGCAGTGCTCAGCAACACTTGGGTCATCGGAAATACCATCACGACAAACCACTACGGAGTCTGGATGTGCAACTCTGCCTATACGCACGTCATCAATCTCAAAGGAAATGCAATGGTACCAATAGCTTCATGTCCATAAGGGTGGGATCTAGTCTCTGGGCGTATTGGTCTAGACCAACACTGCCAGACCTTCCCCCCTCCACCATTTTTTAGCTGTCTATCAACTTCTCATCCGATCTCAAGAAATGATGATAGCCCGCAACGGACTAATTCATCGACATATCTCTGTAGATTGAGCTCTGCCGCAGATTAAACCGTCATTTAACTCTCAGAGATCTGAAAGATTCAATCAAATTAGGCATCAGAGGCCCAAATTCAATCTCGGCCTCTTCTATATCCTTGTGAGAATCTATTGATCTCCATCTCGTGGCCTCGTCGTACCTCGTCACGAGAAGCTTGTCCTGAGCTGCAAGCTTTGGAAGTGTGATCGATTCAAAACTTCCCTTGTTCGGAAGCAAATCGAATATTTCTGAAGAAAGGCAATAGACTCCTGCATTCATCAGGTAATCCTTCAGAATCGGCTTTTCTCTGAATTCCCTTGCGCGATCTCCTTTAACATCGATTATCCCGAAGGGACTGCGAAGCGAGATTGAGGCAATCGAACCTAGCGCATTATCATTGTTTTCGCGGAGATGGCTCACCAAAAGCGCTGGATCGAGATCTGTGAGAATGTCTCCATACATCATCAGAAAAGAATTTTGCTTTTCCTTCAGAACAAAGTTTCGGGCTGTCTTCAAAGCTCCCCCTGTTCCCAGAGGTTCTGCCTCCTCTGAATATTGGACTTGGATTCCAAACTTCTCCCCGCTACCGACGTAATTCATGACGACCTGCTTTAGATAGCCGATTGAAATTATGACTTCTCTGATCTTGTGTTTTGAAAGCCAGCTGAGCTGCCATCCGATGATCGGGACGCCTCCGACTTCGATCATCGTCTTTGGTCTCTCGTCAGTGAGAGGCCGTAGTCTCTTGCCGAGACCTCCCGCTAGTATCACTGCTTTCAAGAAACGTTATCCGAAGGAATGAATTGCGAACCCTTCCTTAAAACTATGACTGTATTTTTCTCAAAACCATTGCGCCTTGTTTGGTAGAATGGCAACTATAGCTTGTGTTAGCGGATCTCGAAGATAGGCTCATTGTGCGAGAGCCATAAGGGAAAGACCGCATTCCTTGATTCTGAATCCATAGCAGGCGTCCTTTGTAATTATTAGAGACCTGAGCCCAAGTCTACACTGCCAGGATCTCTATGAACCTGAGCAGATTCATGAACAAATCAAAGCCCATGACAGAGCTCGTGACCAGCGCTGGCTCTGAAGTGGAATGCGACAATTGCAGGTCGACGGGCAAGATCCAATGTGCTGCGTGCCAGTCCAAGGGCTTTGTAAAGAAATTCAAGACCGAGCAGCTGAAATGCGATGTGTGTGCTGGCTCTGGCACGATCTCCGTGCAATGCCTAACTTGCTCCGGAACTGGAACGTCAACGCGAAGGCTTCGCTACGAGGACAAGGGCGGCCAGGGGGCAATCTACCAGCAGGGATTATTGTTTAGTGCCAAGAGGACGCAGACCGTGAGCGTTCTAGTAAAGAACAATGATGATCTCGCGGGCAAATTTGAGGTAATCGTCACACTCGCCGATGGCAAAAGCACAAGCGCCAAGGGAAGCGTCAACTTGAGGCCCGGGGAAACCGCACCTATTGCTCTTCCTCTTTTTCCGATTTCAAGCAAAGATGGGTATCGTGCGAGCTACGAAATAATTCCCGAGGAAGTGGAGACTGCTTGCACCTCTTGTTCGGCCAAAGGAAGACTCGAGAAAACTTGCCTCGCGTGCCAGGGTGTCGGGCAGGCCGCGAGCCAGAGGCAGATTGCCGAGTCCTGCAGTAGCTGCGCTGGCGTTGGACAAATAAGATGTGCAAAGTGCAAGGGATCCGGAAGAGTCAGGATGTAGCTCGCGTGAAAGAATCGTTCTAGAAGCCGCAAAAAGTTCTCTGTTTTCTATGAGTTCTCTTCGAATTTTTCTTTACCGGGATATCATCGTAGAATTAAGGCAATTGTCACATCTGCAAAGCGCGTCTCACAATCTAATTCTCTTTATGCCCTTCACTCTGTCAAAATCACGGTCATCACTTATGATCTCGTCTATTCCTGCCTCTTTCATTATGGCAGCGTGGAAAGCGTCTCTCGGCTTTAGGTCGTACTTTTCGACGTAGTATAGCGCGTCAAGAGGCGTCGAGGCAAAAACATCCTTCACGGTGAGGTTTTGCATCGCAAAGATATCTTCGATCGTCTCCCTGAGTGCTTCAGATTTCTTGTTCTTGATGATCACCCACATTACTTCATCCAAGGCAAGAGCAGAGGTCACAGACTTCATAGACCCGACTAGTATCTTTTCATGGATCTTCCTCGCGGCTTCCCCCCGAGCGCTCTGGTCGAAATTGCAAATGATGAAGAAATTTGCGTCTAGGTAGACAGGTTTCTCCGTCATCCAAAGACCTCTTCATACAATTTGTCGCCATAAACCCAGCGCGATTTCTTGATGTCAGCCCCGTATTTTTTTGCCCGTTCCTTTGCCCTTTCGACGAGGTCATTTGCTGGAAGTGGTTTGATCTCTATTGTCTTCTCTTTTACCTCAAGGATAGCAGGTCCATTTTCGACGAGCCCCACGCTATCCCGCACAACTTTAGGTATGACAATCTGACCCTTGTCGCCTAGTTTAACTCTTATTCTCACTTATTCCCACTACTAGTTGGAATAGGCTCAACTCGTCTTTTATAGGTTACGGGATAAAGGCCTTTGAGAAGGAGGCTTACGCTTTCGACCAAGAATGAGTTCTATTTGAATTCTCAAGGGCATTCATTCCATAGTATTCAGCTGAGGCAGGAATCTGTCACGATACAGGTTTCGACAAATAGTACTTGGAATCCACCAAAGCAAAGTTGACGTTTGGCAAGTCCTCAGAACCTTGTCAATCCTTGCTGTCCATCCGCGCTGATTTGAACCTGCCTTTCTCGTATCCCTTGGGTCAGCGTTTGAGCCTGGAATTCCCTCCTTGTCACACTTGATTTCAGGGTGTCTCTTCCAGCATGTCTAACAGTTGGCTTTATCTTCAACCTTGAGAGGATAGAACATCGTAGGAAGGACTCTTGAAGGTCTTTTCCACAAAAGCCTATAGAATGGTCTTGCGAGAGACCACAAAGTGATCAAATAGCCCCAAATGAAGAGCCATTGGATAAGGTGGATAGGACAATGAATCAAGCTCAGGAAAGGACTGGATGGTTTACTCCACCTCTTTTCTATGCGATACTTGGCATTGCCTGCCTTCTCCTTGGAGCATTGACAATCCAGGGTCCGATCTTCTCTACGCTCTCGATACTCCTGCCATACGGGAGCCTGTATTTTTCACTCGGTATCTGGTTCCTGTACGCTGGTCTAGCTTACTGCGGTGTTGCCCTCGGCGCATTTTTTGGTAGACTAGGTTGGATGAGCAAAAATGAAATCATTCAAGAAGAAATGCCTCAAAGAATTGAAGAGCTCGCGATTCCAGTAGTTGCCGGTTACGAGAGACGAAACTTGGCTCAAGAAGTTGAAGCAGAACCCAAAGACCTTGAAGCAGAACCAATACCCAAGCCCGTTGAATTGATAGAGCGAAGGCATTCGTGGGATCCTGATCTGATCACGCAGTTTGGGAAGAGTAGGTGCCGGGTTTGCGGTATGCAGTATGAATACTATGATCGAGGAAGAATAGGTCTTGAACACTGGCCAGAAAACGAGAAAAGCAACAAGGACTATGCACTCATCTTCAATCATTATCAGTGCAAGGAAAGCAGAATAGGACTAATTTCTGTTCACCAAAGTCTCGGTTCTAGTTTTCCAGATGAAACGGCACTGCAAACAGTAGTGTTCTAGCTGATTCTTGTCAAGATATACGCACGTATCAGGGCTACATTTGTGAAGATTGTTGCAGCTTGTACACTTCATGATATTCATCTCACTTAATGGCGCTCTTCACACTAAATACATTGATGAAGTCGCAGTACAGAGCACGGGTTCCAGACAAATCTTCATGGAAAAACCTCTCTTTGCCTTATGACCTCACTTTCCTTTTACTGACTCTTGCCCAAATCAAAACACATTTTGCCAAATAAGAGGAACACGAGAATCGAGCGGATGGGAAATATAGACTCGATTGGTGGTCAGTAATTCGAGCTCTGAGAGCTGAACGTATTCCCAAGACTTTGTATCATCCAAATCTATCGGGATCAAGAGCACCCCAAATGCGGTCAGAGGAATCGTCGTCTTGATTTTCCTTATCAATGAAATTGGCGACATTGTCATTGTTCTAGCTTTCTCAAGTTTTCCCTAGCATAGCGAAACTCATCCAAAGAGATGACCAAAATCAGCGCAAGTGGGAACAACACTTCGCTTGGATTCCAGAAGCTTGCTCCTAAAGTCATGTTCTTTCAAGTTGTCGATGGGTGGACTAGGAATTTCTCCGTGTCAAAAGTCGACGGATAGGTTAGGTCGTTTCTAGGATGACTTGAACGCTTTTGTCCACCAGAGGGCTTCATCTTATCGGTTTTATTGCCTCTCTTGCCTTCAGCGCAGCGAGGGTTTCCGCTGGTATGTGATTCTTCCTGCCCACAACTTCTATAATCTCGCTCCAAATCAATTCCTTGACCCCCTCCATAGCCTTCACTTCTTCGATAAGGTTGAGAAGGTCATCATTACTTCGTACAAATACCTCAACCCTCAAGTCGATGGTAAACTGTCCTATGGTTCTTGCAACGTAAGCAACCTGATCGCGTTTTAGTAACTCTTTTCCTATGGTCATCGTTTTACCTCCCGCTGTAGAGATTAGAAATTCTATTTGTCTCCAGCCGTATTTCTCCAATGTTGACGAGTAACTTATTGCCAAGTATTCCTTTCCCCATTTTTTAGAAATCGGTTGCGTGTCGCTCGGAGAAATTCCTAACTTCTCTGATAATAGCCGAGCGGCAATTTCAGCACGAGAAACAAGAAGATCTTTGACAATTTCCAAGTCGTGTTTCGAGAGTAAAGTGGCCATAAATCTACATGGATACTGCCTTGCTTATAGCCTTGCAAACGACGCGGATTGGGAATAAGCCGGAAAAATTTGCTGCGTTGAATAACTAGCTTTTCAGCAAATTTGATTCTCTTTCGTGATTCCTAAATACTGCAATTCGACCATTACTCTGAACTTTATGGGGTGCCTTAGGAATCTGCGGCGATTGTTAGTTTGGCGTGTGTCTTCCCTTTACACGTAAATGGGTGAATTTGAAATTCTTGAGAGTGAAGATTCCCTTCACACGACTTATATATGATCGCCAAATCTCGGCGAAAGAGAAGAAAGATCCATGTAAGTTACAAGAATTGGTCGAGTCTCAGTCCTAGCTGTATTGCTGATAGGTGTCATGTTCTTACCGCTGCTGGTTAGCTTTGTTCCGATGTCTTTTGCCACTACTCCAGTCATTTCTCTTAACAAGAGCTCTGGGCCGGTTGGCACTGTTATCTTTGTTACCGGAAGCGGGCTCGTACCATCCACACAGTATAGTGTTTGCTTCACTTCAGTCATTACTCCTCCTGTTACCTGCCCTGCGGTGCTCGACAGTTCAAATAAATTAATTGTCACAAATGCCAGTGGAGACCTACCTGCCGGTACTACGATTACGGTCCCGACTGGTGCAAGCGGACTCAACCTCGTCTCTGCTAATTACTATGGCTGCCCTGATGCAAACCTAGTTCCCTGCGCCTCTGCTCCCTTCACTGTAACTAGTACGACAACAAGTGTCTCAACCTCAACTACCCGAATCACCGGAGTCCCTGAATTTGGGCCTTCTCTCGCGTTGCCTATTCTGATCGCGGTCCTTGCCCCCTTGGCGATACTGGCAGGTAGAAGATGGGCCTCGAAAAATCCGACAACAAGAGTCTAAACCGTAAGAATCAGCATAGCTATTCCCTTTTTGTTCGGCATATTCCTTTTCTATAAAGCCTGATCAGCTCAAGGCTGAATGTGGTCATCTTGAGCACAGATCTTCACGCGCAAAAAGGAGATACCGTCAACGTGCACTATATCGGCAAGTACGTCGGCGGAAAGGTGTTTGACACTTCAATAGAATCAGAGGCAAGAAAATCTGGGCTATACTCCCCCGCGAGAGACTATAAGCCGCTTCAGGTAAAGCTTGGCGGCGGCCAAGTCATCCAAGGCTTTGAAGAGGCGCTTCTCGGGATGGGAGTAAACGAGGAAAAGGAGGTAACCATACCACCGGAAAAGGCATACGGCAAGACTGGCAGGCACCCTATGGCCGGAAAGACGCTCGTCTTCAAGCTTCGCGTCACCAATATCAAGCGCTGAGTACTCGAATTCCCCTACCAGAGATTCTTTTCCGTAAATTTAGTACTCCTTTTTGCGAAAACGCGATGATCTGGATCCTGGATTCTAAAGCCTAATAGGAGTCATCTCTCAAATTCGGCTTTTGAGACCCTCATGTCAAAGTTGGGCGCTATCCTAATAGGCACTCTCGCACTATTCGTGCTATCATTCTCTCTTTTGCCTTCGGCTTTCAGCCCACTCATCAACTGGCTCGGGCCAATCTTCGGCGTCTCCTTCCAGACTATGCTTGCAATTTTGTTTTTCACCGCAGGGAATCCGCTCGTGTATCCGATCGTGTTCGCAACCTGGCTTGCAGCTGGAGTCATCGTGGGGTTGCTCGCTAGAGGGATCAAATCAGCCATAGTCGCAGCTCCAATAATCTACGGCGCAACGCTCGGGTTGCTCGGGCTGGCAATAGCAAACATCGTCATGACTGTGAGTAGCACTGGACTCTCAAAAGGTGTACTTCCACCTCCTCCTCCAGGCACTAACACTGCGACTATACTGAATGTTCCGGTCTTCAGGCAATTTGCTCCCCTTTTGATTTCTAGTCTTTCTTCCGCTTCCGCCCCCTCGATAGGTTCACTTGCCTCCGTGGTTATTCCACCGATCATCGGGAATTTCGTCATCTTCATTGCAAGCGCTGTCGCAATAGGGTTCGGAGTGCCAAAGCTTTTTACTAAATTTGCAATTGCATCGAGACTTCATCTGGGAGGACCTAGCTCTGCGCCTAAATTGCCAAAGGTCATTGGAGCGCTGGCACTCGTAATGCTGGTATTCTCATCTGCCTTTGCAGGATTTGCAAGCGCACAGGCTCCTTTCTCGTACGCCGAGGCAGTGGTCTCTGTGATAAATCCAAATGGCAGTGTGACAAATTACTACGCGTTCGCGAGTAGCTCGCTGACGCTCTCCTCTGGAGGGAATTCAATCTCCTCAAGCTCACTTTCAGGAACGGGAATAGTGGCTGCGATTGTCGCTTCGCAAAACGGTAGCCTAGCATTCCTTCCCCAATCGATGACCTCTGGAATTTCTCAGTACATGGGCCTACTTCCTCCGACACTAGCCGTTCTTCTCTACCAAGGAACTTGCACTAGTTCGCAGTCAGAGGCTAGCTCCACGAGCACTACTCTAGCTTCGATATTCAATCTTAATGATTTGAGCCTTCTTGTATCGCAATCAGTCTCAGGTTCTTCAATTGGAATGCAAAGTACTCAGGAGATCTGTTTCTATGTCTACCAATCGAATGTTCCACTTTCTAGCATGGCAGACAGTTTTGTATCAACAGTTCTTCCTAGCGTTCATCAGAGCGGGCTCATCAACATATTCAGCCAGGGCTTGAGCTCGAAGTACCTTGTTCCAGGAGCAACTTCGACTAGCGTGAATTCTAGCGCCATCCTCACCGGATTCTTTGACCCGCAGTTCCTCTCATCCTTCCCCCTTCTCGGACAGGCAATCCAGAACTTTACTAGCTCGATGGGAATCGTCGGGTTTGCCGGAGGGCTTGCGACGACAAGCAACGTGATTCATTCTTCGAGCACAACTCATACTGCCTCATTTTCTTACCTATTGAATTATGGAGGGAGCGTCTCATTTGCAAGCGATTCAACTCTCTCGGCTGCTGGTATCGGAGTTCCGCTCCCTGGAGCTTCAAGCAACTCCTTCTCTCCTTCGGATTACAACTTTACACTTGCAACAAACAATCCGCAGGCAATGAGCTATCTATCTAGCTCGCAGATGAATTCAAATGTGATCCAAGTGAATTCGGGCCAGAGCGTTCCGACACAGCAGCTTGGCGCAAGTTTCACTGGAATATTTCCAGCATACCTTCAGGTCACCAAATCACTTTCACAGCAAGCTAGTGGCAACGTTCTCGTCAATATTGTCGTAAAAAACCTTGACACTGACAATCTTGCAAACCTCTACATGAATGACACGCAGTTTGCGAATTTCTACCAGGGCGCCCTAAGTATAGTCTCTGGAAGTCCATCGAATAGTTCTGTGAGCTCTCTTGCCCCTGGAGCCAGCGTGACATACTCTTATCTCGTAAAGCTCTCAGGCATCGGAACGTATGTTTCGCCGCCCGCACAAATTGCGTATAATCTCAACGGGACTCAATTCTCTGCCATTTCAAACTCAGCTACTGTGAGCCAACCCAATGCTGGCGCAGCCCAAGCACTGGGAGCACTTGTCTCGACTGCAGGCAAAAGCCTTGACATCTTCCTCAACACAGGAGGGTACGGAGCTGGAATAGTAATCGCAGCATTGCTTGGACTCTTTGCCCTTGCTGGCTTTATGGAGTACAGACAGTTCGTAAAGTGGCGCAAGCTTTAGAGCAGAGCGCTAGTCGTAATAAGTCTGGCTCTGCTCGTGAAGGAACTGCTGCAGATAGTATGGCCCACCCGCTCCCTTTCCGCTAGAGCCGCTGTGCTTCCATCCGCCAAATGATTGAACCCCGACAACGGCGCCTGTGGTGGAACCCGAGGTCCTGTTGGCGTATAAGACGCCTGCGTTGACCTTTGAGAAAAATTGATCAATTTCGCTTTGATCATTTGAGAAAATTCCACTCGTGAGCCCGTAGACCACATCGTTGACCTTGGAAAAAGCCTCCTCAATTGTGTCGAAACTCTGGACAGCCAGGATTGGAACGAAGAGCTCATTCTTGATGATGTAGCTATCTTCTGGAACATCCACCGCCAGAGTCGGAGCGACAAAATATCCTCGCGACATGTTTCCCTGCTTTAATGACTCTCCTCCGTAGAGAACCCTCCCATCTTTCTTTGCTTTCTCTACATAATCTTGGTAGTTTCTGTACGCCTTCTCATTGATCACTGGGCCAAGAAACACATCTCTATCTGCTGGATCGCCTATCTTGATCCGTGAGACACGTTCTACAAGTTTCTTTACGAATTCATCCTTGACTGAATTCTGCACGTAGACTCTTGAGCAGGCGCTGCATTTTTGTCCGCCGTATCCAAACGCAGCCCGAGCAACTCCTTCGACTGCGTTCTCGATGTTAGCCTTGCTTGTGACTATTGTGGCGTTCTTCCCACCCATCTCGGCGATGAATGGCCTTGGTGATGCGCTTTGAAATTCTACAAGAGATTTAGAACCAACGTCCCACGACCCTGTGAAGACGACTCCTGAAACGTCTTTACTTTCGACAAGCTCCTGCCCCACCGTGGAGCCAGGTCCAGTCACAAAGTTTAGGACGCCCATCGGCAGTCTGGCCTTTTCCAATGCTCTGCAGAGTTCATATGACATGAGTGGAGTGTCAGATGCAGGCTTTAGTACTGCAGTGTTTCCAACAAGAGTTGCTCCAGTGGTCATCCCTGTCGCGATCGCAAGAGGAAAGTTGAACGGGGCTATCACATTCCAGACGCCGTATGGTTTTAGGACTGATTTTGCGTGCTCGCCCTTTTGCACGCTGCCCATCGGCTTTTCAAATCCTTTGTTTATCTCAAACTGCTCCGCGTAGTACCTCATCATGTCGATCGCTTCATCCACGTCTGCAATTGCTTCAAAGCGGTTCTTCCCGTTTTCAAAGGTCATCTCCGCGGCAAGTCTGAATTTGTCTCCTGACAGGAGATCTGCGGCTTTTCTAAAAATCACAACTCTATTTTCATAGTGCGTACGCGACCAGCTCTCGAATGCACCTTTTGCTGCCTGTATTGCTTTTCTTGCGTCTTCTCTTGTTCCTTTCTGGAAGCGCCCCAAAATGATTTGAGTGTCTGAAGGTGAGGTATCATCAAAAGTGCCTTCGCTCGAGAAGGCCTGGATTCCTCCAATCAACATCGGGTAGGTTTTGCCAAAGTCCTTCTTGATAACTTCAACCGCTTTTTCGTAAAGGGAATGAAACTCCTCTTCCTTTCCGGCGTTCTTCATTTTAGGAAAAGTATTCTCGTTTTCAAACAATCTGTGATTCACTACCCATTGAAACTATTCGATACTTCTATTTCAGCGATTATCACTCTTTCTCCCGTTCTGCTTTAGGAATCTCCGAACATTGCAACCTGAATCCGCTTTTAGGAACTCAATTGGGGCTCAAATAATAGATAGCGGAATGAATCTATTGTATCGCAAACTTCATACTATTTGTAAGAACGTCGAATTTGATCTCAAACGCATGAAGGAATTGCTCGCATTTCTTTTTCTTGTTGATGCCCAAGAGAGCGAGGACAAGGCAGGGCTTGCGCATTCATTTTTACGCATTCCCTTTACGATCACGTCAAACGCTTAAAAGAAGCTCGCGGCGCGGACGTTTGAGATACTTCTTCGTAATCTGCTAATCGAGAGGCGGCGAAGAGAGTGATCTGGAAAATAGCCCTTAAGTGCTGAACTATTGAAAACGCAGATCAAGATGAAAAGAGCGCCGAGGCATTTAGAGAAGGAGGTTGAATAAGAAATGACGAGCGCAAGGTCGCGCAAAGCCGTTCAGGTATTGTCCGTCGCAGTCACTTTGGGGCTTGTCTCAATGGCTCTGGGCGCTGGTCTGTACTTTGGAGCGAGCTTTTCCACCCCGCCGAAACAAACGCAGGGGATAAACGTGGTCCTGACTACGGTTCTCGGCGCCACCGCGACGCAATACCTCACAAGCTATTACACCTCATTGCAGACCGTGACAAGCAACGGTGTGACCTATACCATAACTGCGACTACGGCGGTCATCTATCTGACCCTGACGACAGTAAGCAACATCACAACACTTTCCATCTCCACGCTGATCCAGCCAAGCACCACCACGGTAAGCGTGATCAGCCCGACTACCACCACAACAACATTTCTTCTTACTTCGGACAGCACCGCGACCTTGATTGAAACATTCGTTTCGCCCACGACGATTTACATCACTGTCACGTCGGGCGGCCCGACGACCACCACAACCGCCTATTCAACATCAACCACGACCGTTGCATCTGGCACGACTATTGTTTCAATCACTCAGACCAGTAGCACAACCACCACTATGACTTCAACTTCAACCATTATCACAATAACGACTTCAACGTCGACCCTTCCAGCAACTACGACCGCTACGACAACTACAACATCTGTGAGTATAATTCAGACAACTACAACATCTGTGAGTACGATTCAGACAACTACAACATCTGTGAGTACGATTCAGACAACTACAACATCTGTGAGTACCGTGAATTCGGCCACTATCATCGTGGTGACTAGTACCTAAACGTGATCGTCATCTCTGGAAGCGCCACGACTGTCACTCTGCCTCCGGTTACCACCACTGAGAATCAAACCATAACGGCTGTGAGCACCGTGACGGTCACATCGATCGTCGTTTCTGGATGCACGACAACTGTCGCCCTGACGAACGCAACCACCACAACGGTGATCTGTTGATTGCGGTGACTTGGAATCGGACAACAGAAAGCAGAACCTAGGAATAGATTCCGCCCAAGGTCTTTCCCTTTGAGAACTATGTTCCCTAATGGGTTCCGAGAGTACCCTTCGGAGGATGGGTTTTATTCGATAATTCATCGTGTCTGAGTTCGCGTACGAGATAATTAGTTATGTTATTTCTGTTACTTGCCCTAAACCATCGGGATTCATTTCCCGAAAGTCCCATATACAAGCCTGAATCATTAAGCAATGCTTGTGTAGTCAGTTGCAATTCAGAGTTGAATAGAACGAAATGTTTTACAAACCATCCGATAAAGAAGAAAAGTCTATTCGCACCTTAGCAAAAATCATAGGCGAACATGAGATCCCTAGCCTCGCAAAATCCAGTTACTTCTCAGTGCAAAGATTGCATGTTTACTCGCACAATTTGAAACCTTTTGACAAACAGATCTTCTTTGTTTCAGTCTGGACAAAGCACAAAAATAATCCTAGCTCAAAGTGCGTTTATGCAGGCAACGTGAATTTGAATGCTTTGGTTTATATGAAAAGCTATTTGGGAAGATTTTCTTGGCATGACTCTCAGGGATCAAATCCAACGCTTTTGGAACGATAACTTGAGCTTCGACTACCGCCGATTTCTTGATTCCAGGTGTCAACTAGCGTAAATACTGCGATAGAGTGTCACTCTGTCGCTGTGCCAATTGATGTGAACTCAATAAGGGAACCAAAGAACAACGCCGACAATATGGATAGGAAAATTATCGCCCTGCTAGTGGTAAGTCCACAGCTTACTCAGTCAGACATCGCAAAGCAACTTGGAATGTCCCAGTCATCAATTGCGGTGAGGCTGTACAAACTTCAACATAGTCAGATACTCGTAGAATCTACAGGTATAAACTATGCAGTACTCGGAATACAGATGTGTCGAGCTGATGTGAAAGCAAGCTCTGAAGATAATGTTTTATCTTGGGCCAGAAAATGCCCTCTTTTCATAAACGCTTCTAGAGGCATTGGAGAGAATTCGCTTTCGCTCTACTTTACGGCCGAAGACAATGATATGTTTCATTACATTGTGGATGAGCATCTAAGAAAAATTGATGGTGTATCAGAAGTCAAATTCGTTATGATCCGATCCTGGGAGAGACCGTACATGATACAACTTGACCTTGATTATGCGAACAAAGAAAATCCACCGTGTGGCATGAATCCATATTGCCCAAAGTGTCCTTCAAATCCGAAATACAATGGCAGAATATGGAACCACAAACGACTGAAAGATCTGCTTGTCAAATAATCCCTGAACATGTCTGTGGTTGATTGACTTGAACAGAGGAGAATGCGAACTTCGTCTACTTGTGTCTGAGGTTGAATGCAAGTTTGGCATACCCGAAGCAGGTTTCTAAATCAAATTGGCCCAAATCGTTGATAGGATCATCAGCCTTGTATATCAGCCCGAGTCTAAGGTAAAGCTCGGACATTATCCCTTTCTCTAATCTTTCTGCTCCGGCGTATCCGAAAGTTGATATTAGCTTTGAATGCAAAACATACGGATTATTGATTACGGGTAAAAGTCCGAGTTGAAAGATGACCGACTTTGCTCCACTTTCTCCGAGCATCCTCTCCATTACCTCGAAAACAGAATCTGTGAAAATGCGCTCATATGTGAGACCGGGCCTCATGTCTTTCTTAGCTCGCCGACCTTCAAGATTTCTAGAAATGAATTCCATAATAGAAAGCTGAGGTATTGGTTTCCCTTTCTTAAAACCCTTCTTTGCAGGAGGGCAATCGGATAAAGTATAGGCAGACAGCACTGATTTTAGTTTAAAATGTCTGAATTGTTCCCTGAAATGCCTAAATAATAGGCCCGCCCTGTCTTAATTGCATCAATATGTCATGTATTATGGATCCTCATGGCACATTTTAGTGATGCGCGAGGTGAAAAAAATGGATTCTGATAAAGAGGAAGCAATTCAGAGATTAATCGAAGTTTTCGCAAGAGATTTCACTAAACGAAATCATGTAATCCTAGTTGACATGACAACAGGTAGTTATCGCGTGGATGAAATGCTGGCTCAAGAGATTGTGCAAAAACCAATGATGTCTGCTCTTCCAGAAACTCACGACGAAGTATAGGTAAAGGCTGAAATCATAGTAGGAAGAGCTCAGGTAATTGAGCTACTTACTGCTTATTCAGCAGGGGCTTGTAATTGTTTCAAAGATCCTTTTTCAAAGGTTCTTACCATATTTTCACCAAAAAAAGAGATATGAAGGAAACAACACGATATTGCGTGCCATTTGGACTTACGATCTATCATCCCAAGGTGAATTGCAATAAATCGGATATTGCTTCCTCTACATTCGTTATGACATTCAAGTGCGAAGAAATGCACTATGCCCGACCCTAGCCATATTGTTGACCTAAATGCCGAAACTTTCCAGGAATCAAGACAAGATAATTAGATAGGCTCTTTCAAAGTCGATCACAGAATCTCAGCCCACATACTGCACTTTTCATTTTAGCTCTCGGGCTTCAATGTGTGGGAAGGTTACTCTTGAAACCCAATTAGATAATCCCACCGGGCCCAGACCTGGTTGATTGAATAATGGGCAAATCTTGCTTGTAAATTCATGCCGAAATCTCACCCCATGCTTTCAGGCCGGAGAGATTGTGGAGCTAACTGCTCTAATAAACTGGGATCGCGCAAGATTTGGCCATAGAAGTCCCGAAATCCTCACCGGACACGACGGTCAAGGTTCTGAAGCCCCTAAATACGATTCCTGTAAGTTAAGTTTGAACGTCTTCTGAGGAGGAAGAGCTGACGAGTTTCGCCATTTAGAAACTCTTGGTGAGAACTGAGAAGGCAAATCAGTACAATTGAAGGATCGCAAGTATTGGAGACATTTCAAAAGCTAGACTTTCTCGAAAACTGGGAAGCTCGAGTAATATTCCTACGCTTTGGGATTATCTGTAGCTGTGTAAAACGTTTTCATTGTGAAATACTTTAATATAATATCCTACGTTATTGACTTTATGCAAAAACTCGTTCCAGTGTCTTCCAAGGGGCAGGTTGTGATCCCAGCGCGAATCAGGCATAAGCACAAAATATCAAACCTGGTGCTCATCAAGGAGGAAAAAGGCAAGATCATCTTGGAACCTGCAAGGTCAATGGAAGAATCATTCGGCGAGGGTGGAGAAGCTGCTAGAGAAGCGGCAATAGAAATATCCGTCGACAGAAGGAAAGAAGTTGAGTCTGAACGCAAGAAGCTACCTATTTGACGCAGGCGTGCTCTTTCTATTTTATTGCGGAGAAAAGCGCGTGAAGGTATACTTTGACAGAGTATTTTCAGCTCGCTCTTCTGGATTTGTATCTGAGGTCAATTTGGCCGAGCTGTATTACAAGACAATAGAGATGTTCGGCATGCAAACCGCCGAGGTATGGTACCAACAGGTCAGACAATCTCGCCTTCAGGTGGTCGCGCCAAACGAAGCAATCACCAGAAGTGCAGCCATTTGGAAAGCCAAGAAAGCCGGCATTTCGCTTGCAGATTGTTTTGCCCTCGCCACAGCGCAAGAAAATGCTGAGGTGTTGCTTACAACAGATCGTGGTTTGGCGGACACAAGGGCTACAAAGACCGTGTACATCTCTCCAAAGTAGAGATAGGGACAGTGGTCTTATTTCCAAGGCACTCCTTGGAAATCAGCGCCCATCAAAATCACTCAAAATTGCGGAATATACTTCTTCTAGGGTGTGGGCTGCAAGTTTCGCCTAATTATTCTTCCTTTTATTTCAATGCAACTCTCTATGTGAGAAACGCCGTTATCCCCAAAAGCGCGTATAGGACCACCTGTCCCAAAAGCGCCCAGCGAAGTATGCGAATCCCGTCCATACCTAGCTCTCCTCGTTTGTAGCTTCGCCAAGCAACCATGTACAGTGAACCGAAGATAGCTAGTAGCGCGGTAGCCAAAATGAGTACAGCAGCTAGGGCAAAAGCGTTCAAGCTTTTTCACCGCCCACTTCATATGAGCATTGCTTTTCCAATGTAATTCTCCTACCCTAAATCATTGCAAGATGCGCCATGATCAAGATGATTATTACCTGAAAGATCGCCTGGCTTCCAGCAAGGCGAATGTTTCGCATGTTGAGTTTTGCAATCAGACCAACATCGGGTTTTGGCTTTGCGAGTTCTATGAAAATCCGAATCCCGTTTGGCATGAACACGCCAAACCCCTGAGCAGTCAATATCACAACGACTATCCCTGCGGCGATGATCCAAGGCGAACTCAAGTCAAACTTTCCCATCGCCTGGGCGAGATAGATCCCGGCGGTTATCGCAACAGCTGAAAGCGATGGCAAGATAAAAAATGTCGTTGGTGTGAGCCTCTTTGCTATCTCGACTCTCGCTGGCAAATCTAGTGACCTCATGATTCTAGTCAGGATCAAACCCGTGTAGAGGTCAAACCCCGTCCAGCTTCCACCGCAAATTACATGCACGTAATCAAGGAGGTAAAGACTGTTCAGCGATAAAGCTGCAATGAGAACAATTGGCGGGATTATTGCAATTGAAAAACTCCACATAAGAAGTTTCTTCGTGTAGGGAGGCAGCTTGCTCGTAGCTGACCCTAGTTGAACAGGCCCACCTGTTTGAGACAACGTTTCTCTTCGCCCAAGTTTGTGATTGAAAAACTTTCTTCTTCTCTTTGCCGAGCTTCTGAAGTAGTGCTTCTTGCGGCAAGGATGTTTTGCATTCCTATGATTGATCTCGCTTGCAATGGATTCTACGCTAGAATGCAGGCGATAGTCATTGAGGAGGTGTTTTTTGCCTTAGGATATTCAACGATTCCACACTGTTCCAGTCCTCGAAAGTCGTGTAGCCCAAACCGAGGCGATCGAGTGAACTAGTATACAATGTCCTCCAGATGCATAGTAGTTGAGAGCCTCATTCATGCGCAGGATTGTTTCCTTTCCTCCATTATGCTAGGGAAGAGTGCCTCATTCAGCGTAAACTGCCTGGCGATATGTTCCCAGATAAGTAATCTTTATCCTGAAGATTAATCCATTTGAGCACGAAATTTCTCTGTTCTAATCTTCGAAACGACTGTTCGGAAGGCAAGATTAAACACTCCCTCATCCCCTTATTGACTCAATTTTACGGTGTGAAGAGTTGAGCAGACAATCAAAACAGATAATTTCAGGTATCGAATCGCTCGGCGTGGAAAAGAGAAAGATAAGAGCCTTGGCCTCACTCGCCCTCTTGGGAGTGCTTGCTGGCCTCATTTTGTTTGGATTCGGAGGATTGGGCCTGGCGAGCGCTGTGAGCGCTCCTACTTTCAACAACGTCCAGGTTTCTCTCCAGATGCAAAATAGCACGGATAATTATTTTGCAGTGGACGTGTACAACTCAACTGGTGGGCTAGTCGCAAGCTCTCAGAGTCAGTATCCTGCATTTTCGTTCGAGCTTCCATCCAGTAGCTACATTTTCACTGCTACGGCGCTGTACTCTAGCTCTTCGTACTCTGGATACTATGGTTCGCAGGACATGGAATACGGTTACCAGAGCCAGCAGGTGTCAAGCTCATCTAGTCTCACAATCTCGACACAGAAAGTCTCGGACATTTCTTCAACCCACATCTCAGTACAGTTGAGCTTACCAAATGGAAGTGCGGCAAGCGGCGCATCGGTTTCTGCACAGGCTCTTGGTTCCTACTACTATTGGGGAAACAACTTTGCAATGTGGAACCAGACCAATTCTGCCGGAATCGCAACGCTTACTGTTCCCAACGTTCCCGTGGAAATCAACGCTTGGGACTGGGTATATGTCAACCTGCCCTCAAGCGTGACAACCGTCCACACAACGGTTGCCGGTCAACCAATCAATGTCACTGTTTACTGGGCGCCAATGTACGTCCCATTCAGCGGAACAGCTTTGATCATTCCGCCTCAATTCTCCGCGCAGATCACACTCAAGTACACTCCGTACCAGAACTATTGTCTGCCAATTGCTGAAGGAGCTCCAGCTACTGCAAATGCACCGACTCAAGGGGCAAGCTCAATCCCAGCGTCAAGCTCTGCGATTATGCCATGCTACTTTTATGGAATGGGTGCGGCTTCCTCGACTAGCAGTCCTAGCTCAAATGGTGGTTCGGCCACGCCTCAACTAGGATCAAACAATGGATTAGCTTCTCCATCGCTTCTTCCGGCCAGTCAAACTCCGCAAGTATCAGTTGGTGCCGGCTCGAACTTGAGTCCTTCAGCTAGTCTCCTTGACACTGAAATCGAAATAGGCGCAATGATCGTGGTGGCTGTCTCTCTGATCGGCGTCTTTACATTCCTCATGATTCGAAGGATGCAAAGACAAAAGGGAGTGCTTTAGCAAAACAACTTGATTCGTTTCAGGCGAACTGGCTGTCCGTAAGTGGATCAAGAGCACTTGGAAACATTCAAGCACGCCTTTACGACGTGCCACAACACTCTAAATGCTAGAGGTTTTTAAGGCAAAGAAGTTCAGAATGCACGAAGATGCGAGTGTCTCTTTGTCCAAAAGAGTCGAAGATCCAAGGTTTTTGACGGGCACTTCAAACTACGTTGACGATATCGAGCCTGAAAATGTAGCGTATCTTGGAATCGTGCGCAGTCCATACGCTCACGCCCTAATCAAGCGCATCGACTTTTCAAAAGCGGAAAAAAACCCCTGCTTCATTGCGGCGCTCACGGGGAGTGATCTCGTAGGAAAGGTAGACCCGCTCTTTGAGACGCCTGGACAGCGGCTTACAAATAGGTATCAGCTTGCGGTCGGCAAAGCGAGGTACTATGGAGAACCCGTGGCCGCATTCATCTCGAAAGAAAAGTATGCCGTGGAAGATATCATGGAGGAATTTGACATAGAGTATGAGGAGCTACCAGTCGTTTCCTCGATCGAAGACTCCAAAAAAAACTCGACCCTTGTGTATGAAGAGTGGGGTGACAACGTTGCTCTCCGCTCCGAAGCAAAAAGAGGAGATGCGAAAGGATCCATTGCAAAGGCTGCACATGCGATCAAGACTACTGTTGTGATAAAGAGACAAGCCGGGATTCCAATTGAGCCGAGATCCCTAATTGTCTCCTATGACAAGATTTCTGATATTTACGAGGTCTACGGCTCTGTTCAATCGGTTCACAAGATACGAAGTTATCTCGCGAAGGAGCTAAGAGTTCCTGCCGCCAAGATTCACTTCAAAGTAAGAGATGTAGGAGGAGGGTTTGGGACAAAGGGTGCGCAATCCTATCCTGAATTTCTCCTCTCTGCACTGTTTGCAAGAGATAGTGGGCTAACTATCAAGTGGACGTCGACAAGGACCGAGGATTTGCTCGAAACTGCATCTGATCGCGACCAATCCTGCGAGATTGAGCTCGGCTGCGATGAGAACGGAAGATTGCTCGCTCTTCTGGCCAATGTCACGGGGAACGTCGGAGTCATGGGCACATTCAATATCATGATGCCGCACACAATCATGCTTCTACCTGGCGCCTACAAGATACCCAACGTGCACATTACCGGAACTTGCTACGTGACAAACAAAGCGCCAGCCGGCCCTGTGCGGGGCGCGGGCAGACCCGACGCGATCTTCTTCATCGAGAATGCGATGGATGCAATGGCAAGGAAGCTCAACTTGGATCCCCTTGAATTTAGGCGCAGAAACGTGATTCTTCCCCATGATTTCCCCTACGATAACGGGGCTGGTTGTATCTATGATAGCGGGAACTTTCCTCTTCTGCTGGACACTCTTTCCAAAGTGACTTCATACTCTGAGCTTGTGGGCGATAGAAAGGGAACGCAAAGCATCCCTGGAACCAGAGATAAATCTCTACGAGGCATCGGCGTCTCGATGCTTGTTGAGGACACTGGGGCACAATTGACTGAATCCGAAAAGATAATTGCCACACAAGATGGCAAGTTGACAGTAATTAGCGGCTCTTCTCCCCACGGGCAGGGCCATGAGACAACGCTAGCCCAGGTTTGTTCAGAGGAGCTTGGGATTCCGAATGACCGGATATCGGTGGTTTGGGGAGACACAGATTCTGTTTCCTCCGGAATCGGAACTTTTGCCAGCAGGTCGGCCGCCACGGCTGGGAGCGCACTAATCGACGCATGCAGAGAGCTTAGATCAAAGATCATAGACAAAGCCTCGGAGTTGCTCAAGATGAAAAAAGAGGATCTAGATTTCAAGCATGGCAAAGTGATAGAAACGGTTAGCCGCAGGGAACTCATGAGTTTTGAAGAGCTAATGAAAAGAGCCGGGACAATTGAGGCATCGTCTAATTTCTCTTTGATAGGATTGCCCTTTGGAAGTGGGGCTCATCTTTGCCAACTCCTCGTAGATCAAGAAACAGGAGTCATTGAAATAGAAAGGCTTGTCATAGTAGATGATTGCGGAAACGTTGTGAATGCCACAATAGTTGATGGCCAGATCCATGGAGGCGTCGCACATGGCATCGGGGGCGCAATCTATGAGGAGCTCGCGTACGGCCCAGAGGGACAGGTCCTAAATTCGAGCCTTATCGACTATACGATTCCAACTGCAATGGAAGTTCCAAGCATGGAAGTATATCATATCCACACTCCTTCACCATTTACTCTCAACGGTGCAAAGGGTGTTGGAGAAAGCGGCACGCTTGGAATATACCCGGCCATCTTCAATGCGCTAAACGACGCATTAGCCAAGGTGGGAGCCGAGTTGCACACTGCCCCAGCAACTCCTGAAGCTGTGTTCAGTGCTTTGAGAGATGCCAAAAGCAAGTAGAGTTGTCCAAAAGCTCAACGCGAGTTCTCTTCAATGTTTGCTTTTCTTTCATCAATCAGCTTTAGATAAACATGTGATAACTCGCGCTTGGCTTTCAATGAAAGCTGAAACTCATCTCTGTAAGGACATAGTCCATCCTTTACAGGATGGTTGAGGTCTTCGTCGAAGATGATGGGATATAGCTTGCATCCCGCAGGTCGATTTGAATAAATTGTACACTTTTTTCCATCGTGGAAGACACATCTTCCGCTGCTATTCCTGAGCGTTTTAAAGCCGTCAGATTCAACTGCGAAATAGTTTTCTTTGAAGCCAAGGCCCTCTATTCTTTTCACATCATCCTCCAATAGAAGCATCTCTGTTCCATAGCAGCAAGTCACACAGCGATGACTTTTGCAAACATTCTTCGAGGGCGGCGGAGTCATATGGAGTATCTAGTCCATCCAGTCAGCCAATGAGCGGTGCTATCCGACGCCGCTAGGGATCGTGTTATCTTTAGGGTACTTTTTCTCTTTGCTTTCATCGGCGGAGCTTCTCACATTGCCACACTTGAGACATCTGTACGAGATAGTTCCCTCGGGCGTGCGAACTCGTGTATGCTCTGTCCTGAGCTTGCATTTTTCGCAATTCAAAGGTAATATTTCCTGCGTCATTTAGGCTTTCCTTCGCGTCATTGAAGTGAAGGAGTTGCGGGTAATTAAGGAAAGCTCGCTCAAGGGTTTCTCTGCCTGAGGGGCACTGTTTTGACGATATCCATAGATTATGCTGCCCGCAATGTATGCCTGAGCCAAGGTCTGATTATCTCATCAAGGCGGTCTCTTCTTAACTATCGCCTTTAGGACTCGTAAATTCCTTCCCTTTCGCCAAGCACAATAACAAGACGGGAAAGCAAATCAGAATTGGTATGGATGATTTAATTGTCGAAGATCAGCGAGAATGTACTCATCCAGATTAAAGAGCAGAGATTGGGCAATACCCCGTGCGGCCTAAAGACTTTAGGAGTCAGTTGCTATCTGATTCCCGTATCGATTGTGATGTTTAGATTGGTTACCTGATTTGATAGAACAGTCACGTTCTTTGGAAAGGTATCGCTGCATCCTGCCCAGGGACAGTTTGGCATTGTTACCTTGTACATTCCAGCTGGAAGATTGAGAGCAAAATAGCCCGTGGAATTGAGATATGCAGATTCCGTAGTTCCAGCATTCGCTGGGCTGAAAAGAAGATAATACTGGGCATAGTTCACTGAGATCGCTGTATTGGTCCCGCAGCCGTAGGTCGTCGTGGCCGTCCCAGAGGTCACTGTGGTAGTTGCATATTCTGCGGGGCAGAGCGGGCCCACGTTTACATTGCCCTGAACACATGGCGAGTTTGTACAAGCGAAAATTGTCGTCGCTGCTGAAGATGTGGAGCATTGATCAAAAGAACAGGCGAGAGTTGTGGTAGAAGTGAGGCTCTTTGTGTTGCCTGTTGTGGTAGGACCGGGCGCCAGAGCAATGTAACCGGCGATGGCTACAATTGCCACGATTATGATAGCCACTGGTATCATACCGCTCATGCCTTGGTTCATTCTCTCCGAACGGCGCTTCACTTTTCTGTCAAGTCAGTACTTTGCTTCATAGTGATAAAGCTCTTGCCCAGTCTCTTATTGAGAGGTTTTAGCCATGCTATTTCATTTGATACGTCGTCCGAAACATCCAAAGTGAAACTAGCCTATTTTACTTGCAGCCTAAGGAAGATCTTTTTCATTCACAACAACGCACTCCGCCTTGGTTACTTTTTCTCTCTCCGCTAGCTATTAGCTAGCCAGCATCTTTAGGAAGTTCGCTCTAAGAGAGTGGTCGTGCCTAAGGAATCAAGGGGTGGCAAGAGCAATATCTGATCAAGATGGTGAAATAGTCTTTAGGGCAAGCTCTTGTTCCACCCTTTCAATGGAAGCAAGTGCTTTCCTTTCATCATCAGTCAAAGTGTAGAAGAAATCAGAACGCTTCTTGCTTATCATCTGATGTTTTCGACTTGTAACTAATATTATAAAGTTCCGATTAGTCTGTACCCGTCTTCGGCTCTTGCCTAGCGAAAGTGCAAAAAGGGTTTTTCCATTAGGACCACTTCTAATCGTAGTGTGTCGCTGGAGAGTGAAAAAAATTCTGACTGGCTGGCTCTCTTTTTTCCAGCCAGACTACCGTGAGGAATTGCTAGATTTGTGTCTAAATTCCACCTCCCATCTTTTACACTAGTCGCAGCAGCAACAAGAATCGTCGTTAGTAGAAGGGGTCAGGGGAACTGAGGCGCAACTTGGTTGGGCCTGCATAAAGTTCACTTGAAGAAAGGCAGCATCTGGATATATCCATTCTGAATTCTAAAATCACTGCGATGAACTCAAAATTCATCACTTGAGTCCTCAACGAAACTTTCCAAACTCGAACAAGCTTCGAAGAAGAAAGCAAATGATTTGCTCAAAACAGATGATAATGAAGGTCTGGAAACTGCAATCAAGGCTCTGTAGATTGCCAAAGCCATCGAATGCTAGAACAAATTACCTGCGTGAAAAAAATAAGGCCAGAATTAGATAGTTAGTCGATGATGTCCAGGCAGCGACCAGATTCAAGGGCTAGGGTAGACCCTCTGACCTAGCCCCTCCTCACCATCTTTGAGAGTGCGCATCTTGCAGCGGAGGAGTTCTAACGTATGCGCGATGGCCCTAAACTTTGGACCCCAGGCTCTCGAGAACTTCTGCATGGTCAGAACGAAATTCCGGTGGTAATTTCCCACGCTCGAAATACTCCGCTTTCTCGATGTCTTGCGATACTTTTCCGACGCTATCTATTGAAACCTCGTAGATAAAGCAAAGATCCCAGTGCTTGTCCCCGTAGGACTGGATATCAAGCAGTTTCACATTTTTTGGCTCTGCTCCGAGCTGCTCTTTAACTATGCGCTTTATCGCGGACTCTGGGTGTTCTCCAAAGTTGATAAGGGAGGCGGGAAATGTCCACTTGCCCGCGGTGAATTCTGGTCGGATCCTCTTTACTAGGAGCAAATCCTTCCCCCTCTTTGTTATTGCAAACGATGAAATGTGCATCATTTCTTCGGACTGCTGCCCCTGAGGTTGAGGGGTCAGTCTCGCCATCTTTGCGGTGCTCATGAGATTTGGAACAACTCTTGCACTTGGCTCTTCTGTCACAGGCCTTTTCTGTGTTTGCTTTCGAGAAAGCCATGCACCATGCGTACTTGCAAGCTTTGCCGTCTCTGATGACCTGCGATTCTTTGTCCTTTTCGACCCTAGACTCTTCTCTTCCCTTCTCTTCCCTGAAGCCATGGAATGAAACACCACTCAAACTTATGATGAGTCAATCAGATAAACCCGTAGTACAATTCTCAAATCTGGTGACGTCCTCCTACTAATGAAGAGCCTGTGTCAAAACTCGGACTGGAGTTAGGTACAGCGCCGATTGATGTACGGAGTACGCTAACTGAGCATGAATCATGTAGTTGTCGACGACAATATTGCATTTCTGGGAATCCCGTGGGGACTTTTCACACAGGCTCTGAACTCATGGGTTTTCCCGCGCGCAACTGATAACCCAGGGCTCCCTAATTGCATAGATTCCCTGCATTGTTGATGGACCATCTGTCTTATGGTTGGTCTAGGGTCGGTCACTAGCATTCTGGCTCAGAAGCATCAATCCAGACTCGCAATCCCTTGCACTCAAAAGCAAGCACAGCGGTTTATCCTGCTGACTCACCTTGCGAATATTGGAGTCCTTGAGTTCCTCAAGGCTCTTCCTTGCAGCAAAGATATGCCTCATCGGGGGCACTCTCCTCGTGTTATTGGGAGCTCTCGCCCAGACTCTTCATTCTGCAATTCAGCTAACACTTAGTCTAGCTGGGATCGGCGTACTTTTGATCTTCCTTGGTTATTTTCTCTACAAGAACGCCTCGGCAAATCGAAGAAGGTTCGAATGGAGAGAGTCGTACAGCGCCGCGCAGTACGCCAAATAGAAGCGCATCCCTTTTTTGATTAACACTTCGTCCCACTCTTTTGATTTGCAATTTCACATTTCGTTTCATTCGCAGATGCCTAATTGTTAAATAACTAACGACAGGAGCGGAATTCATAACAAGACTTGGCCCGCGACAGAGCGATCGGAGGAGCGCTACTCATCGGCGCCATTATCGGCATCATAATCTACCTCAGTCTGATGTTCCTCTTGAGCCAGAGCCTCCGGCCGCTGGTAAAGAGAACAAAGCAGAGGCCTCAGCGGGAGCATAGTAAGCAAAACTGAGACACTGCCAGCTGTCAGAGAAAGTAACTTAAAGACAAGTCAATTACTATCACTCGATTTTGGAACGTGCTCGGGCTAGATCTTCGAACACACATTCATTCGTTGTTTGCTTAGGTACATCAGGAAATTTGAACGCTCGAATATTGAATCAACAGAAATCAGAGAACATTGAAGGTAGCCTTAATTGTCTAAGACCAAAGGTAGTAAAGGGCTCGCCTATGAGTTTCAGGCCATACCTACGCCTCTTTTTTACAAACACACGGTATTATCTAAAGAAACTCGTCTCCCTTTTTTACTTCTCTCGGCATTATGAAATCAAGCCAGCTTATTTTCACCGTAAGAATCCCTTACATCATAATGATATCAGCTATAAAGACGAATGGCAAAAAGAAGTCTATGAATACGCCCTAAACTTTGCCGAGAAGATGCAACTCAAGACAGTGTTGGACTATGGATGCGGAAGTGCCTATAAGTTACTGAAATACTTCAAGAATTACGATTTTGTAGGGGTTGAGGTTGACCCCGCTCTCAGTTGGCTCAAGGAAACCTATCCCGAACACAAATGGTTGAGCCCCGATGAACTAATCGAAAACAAAACCGAGTGTGACCTTATCATCTGCGCGGACGTCATTGAACACATTCCTGATCCCGATCTGTTAGTTAGACGTCTCAAAGAATTGAGTTCGAAATACACCATTATTTCAACGCCTGACCGCGACCTAATGAGCAAATACATGCAACTTGGCCCCCCATCGAATCCTAGTCATTGCCGCGAGTGGGGCTTTGAAGAATTTGAGAACTACATCCGCAAGAACTTTGAGGTTATCGACCATCGCGTCACCAACAAGGTTCAAATGACACAGCTTATTCTTTGTCGGGTAACTTGGGTTGCGTTTATCAAACAATGACGTATTTTAGAGCAATAGGGAAAAGCTTTGTGCTCATAGACGAGCAGCCCAGGATTATGCGAAGTAACTTCCTCCTGACATGCTGGGTCGAAATCCTACTCCCAACCAACCATAGGTAGTCGCCCCTGCCGACCACAAGTCCGAACGGATAATCGTTGATGCTAGTCACGAAGAATGGATTTCTAAAAATTCTTGACTTCACTTGGGACCAAAGAGTGAATGGGTCCTCGCCTTTAAGCTCTTGCAGGACCTTTTTCGAAGCAGACGCGCCATCCAACAGCCGAGAAGCCCTTCGTAGCAGATCAACGTTTGGTGGATCCTCTTCCATGCTCTGGAAGAAGTACATTAGAGCGTTCACGAACTGATATTGCCCTTTTCCTTGGGAGAATGTCAAAGTTCGGAAAAGACCCGAACTACCAAGCCTTCTAGACTGCTCCCTTATTTCCCGCAAGAAATTGGCATACAGCCTAGATACAGCCTGAGTATCAAAGGTCTCCTTCATTGCTTCGAATCCTATGCTCGAAGCCAGTTTTGTCCGGCCTCTTAACGACTCTGCGCCCAATATGTCACCTGCAAGGAGCATTGACCTCATTTTATTCAATGCTCTTTGATCGATCGAGATTCTCTGGCCTTTATCGACATTAATGTACCGGACAAGATACATTGCTTCTTGGCACGATTTGTAGAACACAGATGTTTCATCTGGAGCAAATGAGCCGACACTGAGGTCTCTGAAGATGTCCCTTCTCCCATAGATGAGCTTTGCACTCCTATCCCATACCATGAGGAAGAGAGAGCTTCGGGATCTGAAGACCGATTGAGGAGTCATGAATACCAAATCCACCGGCACCGGAGAAGCATCGTAGAGGGCACTGCGAAGCGATGTGATTTTCCGAATGGAAGCTAAAAGAGAAGGTAGACTCGCGATGACCAAGAGATCGTAGTCACTCTCCCCTTGAGCCGTTGCCTCTCCCCTGCTTCCAAAGAGGTACACGCATTCACAGTTGACGTTCGAGCGTATCAATTCGATCAACCTCCCAAGTGTCACGTCGGCCATTGTCCCGAGCTCGAATGCCTAATTTGAGACAGAAAAAGCTAGCGTCGCAATGCTGGGACGCCTAGAGGTCGACCATGCTACCGGCACTCAAGCCCTCTGAGCTGTAACTCTTCGCAGGCGTCCTCTCCGTTGACTTGAGCTTAGCAACAAAGGAACTAGCACGTGGAACACCACTTTTAGTTGGCGATTATCACACGCTTACAGTGATAGTGAACAACCCAGCAGATTCTACCGAATCATCCTATCAATCACTTGCTAGTTCCACTTTATGGGCCTTAGAGCGAGTTGCATCGAATATTTTCATCTCAACCCGTCGAGTGATTCGGTTGGACAGGCGAGACAATCTTAGTCGGAGATAGGAAGGATCAATAGACCATTTGAGATACTTCGCCCTCAGTCCCGACTTTCTAGCAAGGTCCCTGATCCGCTCGATCACTCGGAGTTTCGTTATCTCGTCCAGACTCTTCCAGTTCCGAGCTAGGTTACCTCCCAAAATTCGAATGTACGCGTCGCCTTTCGTCTTTTCGGAGATTGAACTGGTCATGCTCTGGCTATGCATCCTGTACCCATAGAGCGCCTCCGGTATTAGAAAGATCTTGTGGTTTTCCGTAAGCCTCAAGACGTAGTCGAGGTCATTTCCCCAATGCAAGGATTCATCAAAAAATCCAATTTCCCGAATGACCGAGATGTGGCACATAAAGACTCCAAGACCCCAACCCCATTCTGTCAGAAAATGAGGGTAAGCGTACCCCGCAGGAGGCAATCTCTTTGTACCTAAGAAGGATTCAGTTGTTGTGTGCCCATCCTGATCCATTAAGAAGACATCGGTGTATCCGACGGAGCTTTTTGCGTTCTCCAAAGAGCCTACCAACTTCTCGAGCCTAGTTGGCCTGAAGATATCATCCGAATCAATAAAGCAAACGAATTCACCAGTGGCGGCGCTGATCCCACGGTTGAGTGTGTAGGATTGTCCCCTGTTCTTCTTGTTCATAACAATCTTGATTCTCTTGTCGTTCTTTGCAAATTCATTTGTGATTGATACTGACGTATCCATTGATCCATCATCAACCACTAAGAGTTCAAAGTCAGTGAAGGTTTGATCCAAGACGCTCTGGATGGATTGTGCAATGAATCTGGCTTTGTTATAGTTCGGCATTATGACCGTAACGTGGGGCAAGTTGACCTCTTCTTTTCAAGACCTTATTGCAACGGCCAACGAGGAGATATTTCTAGGTTCCTTTGACTGGATCACATTCTACAAAATCTCACGTACCTTCTCACCATTCCTCATGCTCCACGGCTTCCTTAGCGACGGCTTTTCGATCATGGAGAAGGGAAATAGGCAGTGGGTTGAACGATTCGATTCAAATTACTGCAAAATACTGCCTCAATCCTGCATCGAGAGAGAATTTCGGTTCATACCTCAATTCACTGCGAATGTATGATATGTCGCAATAACTGTGAACAACGTCGCCCGGAACTGATGGCATATTCTCAAAGCCAACAGAAGTATGACCGTCAGACAAGATCCTTGCTTCGAGCTCCGCAAGCTCTCGAATTGAAATGTAGTTCCCGCTCCCAACATTGAAACACTTCCCAGAGGCACCACGTTTTCCCATTGCCAGTATATTCGCTTGGACAACATCGTTGACGAATACGAAATCCCTAGTTTGATTTCCATCGCCATAAATTATCAGGCTCTTGCCTGACCTGATCCTATTGGCGAACTCAGTGATGACGCCGCCATCATGCCCTTCCACAGACCTTGGTCCATAGACATTGAAGTATCTGAGGATGACTGTCTCCAAACCAGTCAAGTTCGATGCCTCCATGCATTCTCTTTCTGCATTGAGTTTGCTAATTCCGTAAGGAGAAATCGGGACAGTAGGCGTCGTCTCCAACACGGGAAGCGAAGGCGGGTCACCATAAACTGCTGCAGAAGAAGCAAGCACCACTCTTTTGACGCCGACTCTGCTAGATTGTGCCAATATTCGTCGAGTGCCCTCAACATTGATCTTGTTTGTAAATTCAGGTTCAGATCTGCTCCTTTGTACGCTGACTATCGAAGCTTCATGAAATACGACTTCGACATCATTGTGCGCTTCCTTTACCTTGTCCTCGTCCATGATGCTGCCCTTCACTATCTTCAGCATCTTGGATTGGATGGCGTTCCTAAGATTGTCCAAGCTTCCGCTTGAGAAATCATCCAGAACCACCACTTCACAACCATTTTCGATGAGATAGTCCACAATGTGGCTTCCGATAAAACCGGCTCCTCCTGTTACGAGGACTCTTCCAAAAGTGGGCATGGATCAAACTGGCATGCCTAGAGGTGAAATATGTCTTTTCAGCAAGAGGATCATGTCCAAAAGCAAACGAACAATTCAACCCCCTCGCCTCAATTTCATAATGGAGTACATTCTGAACATCCTCAAGGAAAAAAGTAACCACAAAGAGAGTTCAAAGAATTTTTGGTTCTCAAGCATCAACCTGTTCCGTCTGCCTTTCGCAATCAATCAATGCTGTTAGAGCTGACACTGTACTCCGGCGTTGTCTATGCTGGAGCTCTCGGATTAATAGCAGAGCGACAAAGACACTAGAGAAATCTCTATCTTTTGTCTTACTTGCAATATTCGATTTAAGAGCTGCTGCTGGAGCAACTGTGATGAGAGCCGCTGAGGTTGTAAGGAGACCACGATACGATTCCATCCCTCGCAAAATGGCTTCTTAGCCATATTATTTCTGACCCGCATCTTGTGCAGTTAAAAGTGTGAGATTCTGACATGGTTTCTTCACCAAATGATTAGGGGATAGGTTCCGTACTTACTCGCATAGACGATAACTTTCATTTACTGCAAACCCATCAGACAAAATCAGCACAACAAAGTGAGCTCCGCAGCTATTAGAACCCGGCATATGATCATCAGCAATGATAATCAGTCCATCAGAAGAGTTGGGTTGACGAAGATTAAATTGTGCCTAGTCGCCTGATATTTGAAGAGTCAATGCAAGTGCGCCATCATAGGTATTGCCCTGCAAAACATAGAAAGTTACGACAAAGTTTTCTTCGCCGCCACCGTCTCCAATATTCAAAATATTGTATGGCAAACTAGGCGAAACTGATTGGATAGAAATCGGAACAACTAGTTCACTCCCATGACCTTACTTGTGCCCATAAGCTACGAATGACACGACATGGCGCTTCATTTTATCACGCCCGCCAAATAATTACAGAAGCGACAACACCTGGTTCTGACGTAAACTCTTGCGCTTGGATTTAGCTCGCAGTAAAGATTTTTGCACGACCTCATCGCTTTGAAAATTTCTTCTCTTTGCCGAGCCCCAGCTTTCGCAGGAACCTCTCGTAGTCGGTGGGGCTCATCAGGAACCTGGGAATGCTCAGGTGCTCCAAGACCTTTGCATCTTTCACCCCGATCCGTCTCGCTTCCTCCAACATTGCCCTGTATGATTCGACCATGGCTGCGCCGTCCACGAACTCTCTCTGTGTGGGATCCAGAGGCTTTCGTCCCTCGAAGGCGCGTTTCACAATGTTAAGGCAAACAAGGATGTCGAGGTAGATTGAGGTAGGGTCGCTTCTCTTGAGGTACGGCACGCCGACCAGGAGATGGCCGTCCTCGTCGCTTGGAATAATCTGTGCGAACGAAGCATGGATGAATTCTACCTTGAGTTGGCTCAAGATCTCGTTGGTCTGCTTCCCGAGCAGGGCCCTCACAGCGGCGACCTTCTCGAATCCCTTGAAGTAATTGGTGAAAGGGTGTAGGGCAATCGAAGCTTTGCGATTTATTTGGACGGGTAATCTGACTCGACTCGCCGAGTTTGGCCCGCGCCCGAGTTCCATCTCCTTCAGGAACTTTGCGAAGACTCTCGGTGGGGCCGGTCCCATCTTGAGATGCTCCACTATCTCGTCGCGCTGCATTCCTATCCTTTCTGCCTCTCTCACTGTATGCTTGTAGGCGGGGACCTCGATTGGGCTCGAATAATACTTGGACCTGTCTTCCATGAACTTCCTGTGCTCTTGCTCAAAGTGCTTCTTGTCCTCCTTCCATTGCTTGATATGGAACAGCTCGTGGACAATGTCAAGATACAATGTCCTAAGATCGCTGTGCTTGAGATGGTAGGTTCCGACGACGATGCTTCCATCTTCGTCTCTTATCCCCATGTACATGAACCTGAGGGAGATGAAACCGACTTTCAGGTTCCTTAAGATTGCATCTGTTTCTTCGCCGAAGACGCTCCTAACAGCTTGAACACTCTCGAAACCCTTGAAGTAGTCTCTGAAGGGTAAGAGCACGAGAGGAGGCGTCTTCCGATTTATCTTGATAGGAAGTTCAGAGTGCCCAAGCAATTTGGACATTGTTTACGATTTAGGTGTGCCGTCGCCGCCATCAGTTAAGCGTTTCATTTATGCCCACGCAAACGCAAAGAGAGTTTTGACACAGTCTTTGAACTCATTGGTTTTCCCGCGCGCGCGTGATTATTGCTCTCAAGATTGGTTTCGCACTGCTTAGAGTTCCCCGATAACCATTCCAGGCCTTTCGTCCAGAAATGAATAGTGCAACAAAGCAATGCCGTTGAAAGGTTTTTTATCAGCTAGTTATACAATGTCTAACTGTGCAGGCCAAGTCGAAGCTCAGGCGGTGGGGCAATTCCTTCGGAGTAGTTCTACCAAAGGAGATTGTTGAGAAGGAGGGGCTAAAGGAGGGAGAAGAGGTGGAAATATCAGTGAGGAAGGCCTCAGACATAAAACAATTGTTTGGGAAATACCCCTTCAAGAACCTTCAACTACAGAAGGAGAGGATGAGGAAGGGCTGGGAGTAAACTTTGCCAGTACGACGCTATTTTTACGACAGCTATGCGGTACTGGCATACACGAGCGGTCATCAAGCCTACAAGAAGTACTTCGAAGAAAGAGACGGAGTTCTGACGAATCTCAATTTATTGGAAATCTTTTACAGGTCTTTGGAGCAATACGACTCCGGAGTGGCTCAAGACATTCTTGGAAGCTTTTACAAGTATCATCTAGACTTTGATGAGGAAGACATTTCAGCTTCCATGAGACTGAGAGTAGAGCTCAAGCGAAAGGGTCTTGATATATCGCATGCTGACGCCCTAGGCTATTTCCTGTCTCAGAAAATGGGCATGAAGTTTCTGACAGGAGACCGAGCGTTTCAAGGCTTGAAGGGTGTGGAATATGTGGTGTGATAGTTCATGTCGTTGATCATATGCAGAGCGAGGTTCCATTAACTGGAACTTGAATTACAGATAACGTGACGTCCTCCTACTAATGAATTCGTAGGCTCCTCGCTTCCTTGACTGAAACTTGCTAATCACCAAAACCATCATGAATGCAAAAGTAGTGGAAGCCAAAGTTGTAGGTGGAGTTTCCCCAGCAAATATCACTACTCTAGTTTGTATGTTAATTGATTTAGAGGGCGAATAGAACATAATCGTATCCGTCCCCATCATTGATTTGGTTATCTTGAGGGAAAATGTGATACCACCAGAAGAACTCGTTGCTTGGGAAGGGTAGAGATATGCTACGTACGATTTCGTCGAGTTATTGAAAATCGTCACTTTTAAAGTGGAACTGGGTGGGAACTTGGAACAGGAAACAGTAACCCAACTTCCAATCACAGGATAATTTGAGTTGGCAATGCAAGAAGGCCCGTTCGTAAGAGTAGTAGACGTCGAACTAGTCGACTTTGAAGTGGATCCGGTTGTTGAGCTAATTGTAGATGTGGACGAACTTGTTAGGCTTGAGGTGATGGTGGTCGACAAAGTAGTTGTTGAACTCGAACTTGCCGAGCCTGTTGCTGTACTGGAACTCGTAGTAACTGATGAAGATGTTGAACTTGTTCCTAACTCTGCAATTGTGGAGAATGAATAAAGAGCGCTCCCCTGAATCCAATCGTATAGGTTCGCATTTGGCGATCCAAGATCCGGAGAAGTATTGCTGTTAAGACAAGTCATGTCTCCGCCGTTGTTGTTTGTATAGTTCCACTGGTGCTGCACAGTCCACTGCTCACTTACAAGCGCCCATTTTGCAAATGCGTTGTCATTCAAGAGCTGTCCTATTTGCCACCAAAACCAGGGCTGTTCTCCCTGTGTCCAACCAGGATAATCAAGTGGGTTGTTCGTGGATGAGCATGCTGATCTCAGGGTATCATTTCGATAGGCGTCCTGATGGAATCCTCCATGTGTGGGATCCCAAAACGTCTGATTTATCCAGTTAAGATCCTGTGTGATCCACGGCTTGATGGTAGCATTCCCCGTCAGGCTGTAAAGATAAGCCAGCCCCATCGCTCCCCAAATGTTTTCGTTTACTCCCTTTCTACAATCCTCAAGCCCCGAGTGATTTGCAAACGCGGAACGCATGAAGCCGAGATAATTGCTGTTCTTGGTACAATCTGTCGAGCCGACTCCTCCGCTTAGATTGTTCGAGGAGCTGTCCCACAGGTAGTCTCTGGCGAAGGAGGCCACCTCACTCATTCTATTGTTGTACTTGTTGCTACCTGTAATTTGACTCCATTGTGATGTCAACCACAGGTACGAGCCGATGCTCACTTCGATATGAACATCGCTCGAGGGAGTATTAGTGCAAACATTTGATGACACCAAGACAACGTTTTCTGTTTGATTCCAGAATCTATTGTTAATCAGCATCACTGTCTGGTTGGCCCTAGAAAGCCAAGTGGATGACCCATTGGTCTGATACAGATTGAGAAAATCAATACCCCACATTGCATTGTTTTGAGTGGTTTGCTGGCAGGTTTCCCTTACCCAATTGGTATGGTAATCGTCATAGAAACCTTGGTTTTTTGAATCCCAAGCATGATCCCAGAACTGTTCGCTTGTGCTAGAGGCCCACTTGAGATATGTGAGGTTGCCTGTCGCCCTGTACAGCTGGATCATCCCAGCAATTATGAAAGCGTTCCCAAGGGTGCTGTACTGCTTGGATACAACAGAGGCCCAGTTAGAAGAGACCTCGTAATCATATGCATTCGTGGTCTTGTTCAGCATAAATTCGTGGAGCTTGTTCGCAAGGGATACTGAGAGACTGAGATAAGGAATCGTTGAAGAGCTAGAATCGGTGAATGAGATGGATGGTTGATAAAAACTGAATGACTGCCCTACTGCAATGAGCAAAATTAGAGCAATAGTTGCCATGACCAATGCGCGGCGCTTCAAAAGTGTTGCTAAGAGTTCATGCGCATCGCTTCGCGTTAGCTAATCGCACTTCCTCAATTTGACTCCAAGCTCTTGCGCTCTCTGGATTATGAATGGATTAGCAAGGACGATTAGATTTATGGATGGAGAAATTAGTATAATCCTTTTTCTTTGGGTCTGCAATTTTGAAGCGTATTTCTTCCAATCTAGTATTTAACCTAACTCTAATGTTGAATAGACTAGATTTTCCCTTGGGAAGCTTGATGGCGCTTCTTGTTCCTCTTGCTACTCCTTTGGGATTTCTTCTAGTGCGATGGTGCAGAAATTCGTTCAAACCTGCGTAGCCCAAGATAATTGTTCATCGGTCTTTATTACACAGGGGTTTCTGTTGGTCCAAAGCTACTTTCAGGGCTGCCATAATTTCAAATAGTCTAGGGCTGCCCCCTCGTCACGCCTCGTCTCACGCCATGTAATCATGGATAAGATCAGTGCTCCCTATCTCAAATTCCGAAACAAAATAGCCAGCTGAATCTAAAAACTAACTTGGGCACCTTGACGACCGAGAGCATCGAGAAAGAAGCGATAAGCAAGCCCACAGAGGAGCCTGCTCCTAATGTAAAGTCTGAACCCAAGCTCCTGGACATCTTGGATCTAGAGCTTTTGGCTTTGCTCAAGAAAGAGCCAAGGAGTGGATATGACTTGAGAAAGGACCTGATTCGCATATTTGATAATCGTGTTAGTTTTGGAACGCTCTACCCTCACTTGAAAGATCTAGTCGGAGCTGGATTGATCGTCGGAGAATGGGAGGAACCAAGGCATGGGCAAACTAGAAGAAACATCCTTCACATAAGTGATCTAGGTAGAGAAACGCTCAAGAAGAACCTGACAAGGCTTTCTAAGATTCTCTCCGCGATAGAGACCTTATAGCGCACTGCTGACTAGTTTACTTTTTGAATCATTTAGTTTTCCTCTATAGCACTTGCGAAAAAAGACTCGTTTACCTCGGTTGTATTCGTGAAGAAGCAGTTCAACAGCCTATGGTTGGGATCCCAATTTCCCGGCCGTGCGAGATATTTCCTCTTTGAGTTTATCTATTTACATCGATGCCTTGCTGAGGTAAGTGCCGCCACTGTATTTTCTCTCCCAAGAGTAACCGAAGTAAGCTCCGGCACCGTATGCGTTGTTCGAACTGTCAATTCCTACCTGATTAACGTCGACACAGTAAGAACTCGGATGGTACTAAACAAGCGGAGATACTCCCGTATAGTCGGTACCACTCGTAACTTTGTAGAGGCCAAACTCGCCAGATCCGGCTCCAGACCACATCGCGATAATATTCCCCTGGTGTAAAGAGTCAACGTCGTCACAATGTCATCGCTCCCCGACGTGAAACCGTTTGCGAGGGTTGATTCAAGTGTTGCCTGGGGTGATTGCTTTGGGAGCTGATGCGCTGACATTCTAAATGTGTTTGGAGTTGGAGCTCACTTGACTGGAACTGTGATCCGGGAAGCTGCAGATTTGACTGTGAGCGTTGTTGTGAAGCCATGAGGCGCTGGGAAATAGAAAAAATAAAGGAGGAAAGAGAGCGAAGTGAGCGCTCTCTTTACTTGTCTTTCTTACGAGATTGTGTAGCTCAGTAGTTGGAAGGTTGCAGTTCCAGTTGCTCCATCTACACCCACGCCGCTAGCGAAGAAGCTTCCGCTACCGAACGACAGGCCGACATATTTGATGTTTGAAAGAGCTGTATCGAAGGCCGGACTAGAGCTAGCTGGGTTCCCACATATGCCAGACCAATTTGCTGAACTCAGGGAAGCTGTCAATGTAATGGCACCACCTGAACCTCCAGTAACGAAAGTGTATGAACTGACATCGGCCCACCAGTAGTTATTGACATTTGCGCGGCCAACCCCACAGTTAGCTGAGCCATCATTTGGAAGATTAGCCTGGATGAAGAGTCTTACGAATGCTGGAGTTGCAAGATTGAATCCTCCGAAAGTATCGCCTAGAAATGCCGGGGTTCCAGAAGTTGCGACGACATTTATTGTCGCAGTTATGGTATTCGACTCAGTGAGCGAAGTTGTGAATGTGTCTAACAAGTAGTTAACATAGGCAGGACTGATTGCTGTAGCATCTGGCATTGAGAATTCTACGCCTGTTGGTATTGTGGTGGCATGAGCAGCTGGATAGAAGTTTAGACCCCCATTTGGAAGTGTCGCTTGTTCATAGACTGCCCATTGCGAGCCGACCATTACAGGTTGCGAAGGGGCGTCTGCGTATGTTACTACCGTCGAAGATAACAACACTACCATGACGAGTAGTGTAGTGAATAAGATCAGTTTTGTTTTCAATTTAGGATTTGGCACGATATTTCCGCCAAGTGTCCTGTATTCGTGTGCCCTATTTACACCGATTGATATCAAAGGCCTGCCACATCATATTTCGTCAGATAACGAATATTGAAGTTTTTCAAGCAAGCTCAAGAAAATAATGCTCATTCAGATCCACTGCAAATCTCTGATTGCTTTGGGAATTAGAACAAGTCAGCTTTGAATAAAATCAAGGAGCCCTAAAATCAGGGCGATAGGAAATGGTATTCGCTATACTTTCGATTTGCTTCATGACAGCGGTGTGGCTCTTTACCAATGTAGATTTCGATCAAAATTCAGGTGCATTTCACACATCCGAGTTCAGATTTTCCTTGCTATTCCGTCTATATCGAATCCCGATATAGCAGAAGTACGAATGAAATTTCAAACAATGGCAATAGAATATGTAGGATCCAGTTAAATAGGTCAGTTAAATAGGCCTTTTTATACAGAGAATTAATTTAAGGCATTACATAGTATATTGCCTTAATGCATCGCATGTGTGGAGCCGTACGACGATCCCTAGGAGTAACAATTCCCTGGTTAGAAGGAGCAAATGTGTTCTTCCAAGTATCATTGCTTCTGATAGAAGCAATCTTTCCAATAGAATCAATTTGCGTGTTTTTACTGTTCGGGAAGATGTGTCTTGATCTGGGAAAGGTAAATTGAAAAGAATAAGACGTTTTCAGGATCATTCTGACAATTGATGCAGCATGAATCCAAAATGTCCTTTTTGCACGAGTCGGATGTATTCCGTCCTAGACCAAGACTTTCCAAGCCTTGATGTGTATTTGTGTTATGAATGTGGATTCAGCGCTGATAAGATACTAATGTCAAACAAGGCGATCTTTCTAACCTATCAACAGATGTTTGCCCACACTCGCGGCATTTTGGCTACAAAGAAGCTCATGCCTCTGCGCTCAAACCACAATGAGCATTTCATACCTTTCAGATATTTAGGGCGACCATTGATAAAGGCGGTCCTTGCCTCATACCAAAGGGCCCTAATCGGAGGAATCGTTGCAATTTTGCAGAGTGTTTTGAAATCCAATAACTCAAAGGAGAGTCACAATCTAGAGCCAAGTCAGTAAAGCTATCTTCAGAAAAGTCAAACGAAAGCAGTCATCATTGAGGAGTGCTCACCAGCGGATTCACGTTTACAATGCAAACCACAAGGCTTTGAAAGCGAACACCAAATGATTTTTCCTATCTTTCCGTATCTGACCTTCGCTTTAACTGATGAGATGATCATGCGAGAGTCGTTCCATGACAAAATGAGCACCCCTTCCGCCGCATTGTTGGACGTCAATGAGGATGGAGAATAGTACGGCATGGTTCCCAACGAACTCAGTCTTTGGTAAGGAAGATGTAGATGCCCAGACTAGTTTGTAGTCCCATTTAGATCAATAGCCCCAGTGAAACTCGAGGCCGGCGCTACAATGTAGACCATAACATCAACTTCGCCACCTCCACCCGTTACTGTTAGAGGAAGCGACGGACTAATTGAAGACAGAGTGAACCCAGTGTCAGAACTTGAAAGAGTGAGCGATTTCAAAGTGACGCTCCCCGACGAATAATAATCATTCAGGGCAACTTTCATGGCGATAATATCTCCAGTATAGTACCAATTGGTGTTGTTGCTGAAAATGTATGTCGCGGAAAGTTGAGCAGATCTGATTCCGCTCAGTGAAATCTGACCACCGCAACAATCTGGCTCCGAAACCCAGACAGAAACAGAAGGAAGATTTGTTACAAACTCGTCGATTCCCTCTAGGGAAACTTTGTACTCAAGTTTCAAGGGAGTTTGCGAGGTTGGGAGTTGAAACGCAATTTGTCCGTTTGCGCTCTGACCCGCCTTCAGGGTGACTGCAGGTAATGATTGACGCACTGCCAACACGAAAGTCGTGTCATAAACACTGTTCGAAGTGGTAATCATTGTAAAGAAGAATGGGTTGACATCGTAGCTCCCACTTCCTGCGTTAGTGAAAGTAACCTCGTAGATGTAGACATTGTTGCCAGCAGAAGCGTCTGGATGGTCAGAGATAGTCTTTGAAAGAGTGATTTTTAGCGGCCCTTGCGCAAGAGTTGAAGAGGATGAAGGGATGAAAACATAGGTGGCGATGCCTACAGAAGCGATTGCAACTATGATGAGAAGAACTATTACTCCGATTACGAATAGGGCCCCTCGCTTTTTGCTCGGTTTCCTGACAACTTGTCCTCGAGAGCTTGGCGGTGAGACGGGCGTAGAAACCCTGTCCTGTCTTTGGCCGCAATTACCACAGTATGCAGACCCTTCATCTATCTTATTTCCGCAATTGGCACAAAACGGCAAATTGGAGAGTGGGATAGATATGTAGTTACAAAAAGCTGTTCGTCTCTATACAGTTTGAATTGGCCTAATTTGCCATAAATTTATATTTCTTACTCTCTCGCCCTAATGAACGACAATTAGTTGCGGGCTAGCTTTGTTCTAGCTATTATTGGTTGCATTTTTGGATTCTTTGCCGGAATCGCTGCTGCCCTTTTAGGAGCCGTAGGGGTAGCTTTTGGAGCTTCTGGGGCGTCATCGCTCTATGCGTATGCGTCGATAACAATTGTTGGTTCAATCGTTGGTGTGGCCGGAGGCGCGATAGGTAAGAAACTTGGAGGTGTTCTAATGCTTGTCGGCGGAGTTATGGCGGTGGTTGGAACAAGTCTCTTTGGACTACTTCCTTTTATTTTGTTTGTTATAGGCGGTATCATCGCACTGCGGGAAAGGCCCGCAGTATCATTGCAACCTCCCTCTCAATATTCAGAGGTTCCCACGTCACAGCCTCAGGTTGCTTCTAGATTCTGCAGTTCTTGTGGCGCCTCCTTGAAAGAAAGAGCCACGTTTTGCAGTAGCTGCGGCACCAAAGTGTAGGCGTCTAGTGTAAGGTTTGGTATGCAAGTTGGTCCGTCACGGCCTTCAAAGAAGACAAGATTAGAAGAGCAATGGGGGCAGATTCAAACAGAACGCAATGAATCTTTTTGCTTCTAGAAGCCTCAAGGTAGATAGGGCCTCATTTCAGCTTCTGAAAAAGAACAACGTCAGAAGTAGCGGTGAAAGCAATGTCTTTGGACTCTTTTCCATTTCATGCTCGAACCCCACTGTATAAGAGAGACTGAACAAAAACGTAACCAAGGATGAATTTTTTCTTCGGCACAATATATCTAGAGGTTCCCATTTGGTATGAGTTTTTGCATTGAGCAATCAAGGCCATTGTGAGTACCACTTTTATGTATGGATGAAGCGATCCAAGATGAATTGACATCTAAGAAACGCGGCTCGATCCAAATATCAAAGGAGCTTGCAGCAGACTTGCTTTCTGCGTCTATCAAGGTTAGCGAAGTGGTCGAGACACTCGAAGTCCAGCTTGACAAGGAGACAATTCGCAGACTAAAGCGCGGAGAAAAAGAATACGGGAAAGGACGGTTCAAAACTGCTAGGACGAAACAAGAGATTGTCAAGGTTCTCTCAAATTGAGTTACGAAGCTGTATTTCTCAATATCTTTCTAAGACAATTTCAAGAAACTTGCTCTCGGAGAATCTTTGTATGGTAAGTTATATTACCATATGGAAACTTTTTCTACCAGTACGAACAGTACATCCATGTGGCACTACACGAATACACAACCGAGTTACTTGGCAACAAATCTGCGATTCGCATCTTGAAGACTCTACTCCGTTACAAGGGAAAGATCTTCACGATAAGGGAATTAGCTAGAACTGCGGAGTTGTCTCATCCCGAGGCATCAAAAGTAGTCAAGAAGCTAGAAAAAAGAGGGGTTCTCAAGATTCAATTTGTAGGAAAGGCGCACCAAGTGAGCCTGAACGAGGACAGCTATGCCTTGAAATCAATCATTGAGCCAGCATTTGAGGCCGAAGAAAATACGCCGAGAGCACTCGTATCCACTATCAGGCCATTCTTCAAGGACAAAAGGATCTATTCAGTTGCTATCTTCGGAAGTGTAGCGAAAAGCCTTGAAAAGGAGAGTAGTGATATTGACCTTCTTGTAATTACCAATGATGAAGAATTTGCAAATAGCTGTGCTTCAAGGGCAAACTCCGAGACCATTTCCAAATTCGGGTTTGCAATATCGCCGTTGATCATGAGCAAAGAGCACTTCATTAGAATCCGTCATAGCGATCTAGAAAAATCGATACTCGAGTCCTACACTATAGTTTCGGGAAGAGATCTATCGGAGTTCGTGCAAAATGTCAAAACCTCTAGATAAGAGGCTTTACAAGAATTACTTGCAAAAGGCAGAGGAGATGCTCGAGTCAGCAAAGTATTCACTCAGTACTTCGAAAAACAATGCGGCCGTAACGTCATGCATACACTGTGCCATAAATGCGCTTGACGCTCTAGCTGTTTTCTACTTTGGTCAAAGACACAGTGGAAGTCACGAGGGAGCATTGAATGCTGTCAAGAAAGCACTAACCTCAAGTGAGTTTGCCGAGATGACGAAACAGTTTGGTGGTCTCATGATACTCAAAAACCAAGCAGAGTATCAACCAATCCTGATGCGACCGCAAGATGCTAGCGATGCGGTGAAAAGAGCCTCGAGGATACTTTCAAAAGTGAAAGAAAAATTGCCCTCGTAGCATGTTAAGAGATGCGCCAGATCTCTAGCAACATATTCCATCGCCAACTAGATTCAAATGAAACTAATACAGAGCAACGAATTCTTGTTCTTCTATAATCTTCGGAGTAAAGAAGACCTCATTTCAGCTTACGTCAAGGTACAAGGTCATAAGTGGAAGCTCAAACAATGGCTTTGGACAAATTCATGGTTGAACCCCTCTCCACCCTTTTCAGAGCGAAGTACATTCTGAACATCTTTAATGAGCAAATTATACACATAAAGTCTGGCTTGAAGTGACAAAAGTAACCGGCCAACTTTCACACTATCTTCTGGCTATCTCCTCAAAAAAGCGGTTTCTGAAGTTTACCATAGGGTTTATCTATCTGGTAAACCAAACAGTCTACCAAGCGAGCGAAAAATATGTCTGTTGTCAGCGTAAAAGTTTCACAAAAGACAAAAAAGGAGATGGAAGAGCTCAAAGAGAAAGTAGAGTGGCCGTCTGAGATCAGGAAATTCATCGAGAGCAGACTCGAGCAAGCAAGACGCGAAAAGAGCCTTGAGCATGTGGAAAAGGTACTCAAGAATCTCCCAGAGGTAAAGCCCGGGACCGCCTCAAGGCTAGTAAGGGAAGATCGTGACAGCAATCATTGATAGTTCGGCCCTCGTTGCATTTTGCCTTAACGAGGATGGACTAAATAAAGAGAGAATGAAAGAGCTCTTTCTCTCCGGAACTCTTAGCATTGAACTAATTGAAGCTGAATCTGCAAATGCGATACTAGTGTTGAAAAGAAGAGGACTAGTCGATCAAAGAACTGCCAAAGCAGCAATCGAAAGCTTGATCGAGCTTTCTAACTACAATATCAAAATGATGCCTCAAAACGAGCTTGTCTCCGAAGCTTTTGAGACGGCAGATTCGTACAAAGCCTCTGTGTACGATTTGCTTTATGTCTTGCTTGCAAGGAGGACGAGTGGCTCCCTTGCCTCAAAAGATGAAAAGCAGAAAGAGATAGCAAGAAAACTAAATATCAAGATTGAGGATATCTAGCGCAAGAAATGCTCTTTCTGAGGCTTAGGAAGTGGTGGAAAGCCTACAAGAAAGAGCACAAATGAAACTCAATAGAAAGTAATGAATTCTTGTGCTTTGAAGTCTGGGCGTTCGGAATTTTTGTCGAGCTCTTCTACTGGAGGGTGAAATAGTTCGCAGCTATTCGCATCCGTCAAAGAGTTCAGAAAGATTATAATGGCACGATGCCTTCTTAAAACCATGCCAGAAAAGGCGGTAAGGACGGCTAAAGGGAGACGCTTTACTGCGGTATTGGAAAGGGAAGACGTCGGAGGATATTCAGTTCGGTGCGTCGAACTTCCTCAGGCTATAAGCCAAGGAGAAACTAGAGAGGAAGCGCTTTCCAATATCAAGGATGCCATTGAGCTTGTGCTAGATTACCTCGAAGAGAAGGCCAAGGCGCATAGAGGCAAAAAGGTAGAATTTGCAGAGGTCGTAGTCTGAATATTGTCCCTTCCAGTTATGAACTGGAGAGACGTATTGAAAGCTCTTTCAAAAAAGGGATTCAGAGCTGTACGCCAAAGAGGCAGTCACATAATTGTCGAAGGCCCTAACGGAGATTTCGCTGTCGTTCCTAGAAAGAACGAAATCAAACCTGGCACGCTGCTTTCAATAATTGAGCAATGTGGACTGACCAAGAAAGAATTCCTTGATCTCCTCTAAGAACTAGAGTGCAAAATTCTTCCAAAAAGCTTGACTAACTCTAGTAAAGACTTTCAGTCGCATGAATCAGCTTCCTAATTAGGTCCAAGAGTGTTTTTCGTAAGCATTAGGGATGTTCAGTAAAAATCTTCCGTAGTCTTTGAATTCACCACGCGTTTTGTAAAGTCAAAAACAGGATAGAGAGAGCTTCTGGCATTTTCGCAGGCTTTGCTTATGTGTCATATCCTCAGAATGAGGACTCTATCCTTTGCGATTCTAGCATAAATCACTCTGTATTGATCTACTCTCAATTCAGAACCAGGCATTCGAGTGCCTCTGAGGATAACGGCAGAATAGAATTCAAGGCAAATGAGATTCAAACCAAATTCATTACAAAGCAATGAATTCTTGCGTTTTCTAGAAGCTTTAAGGGAGAGAAGGCCTCTTTTCAGAAGCTGAAAAAGTGAAATGCCATAAGTAGAAGTGAAAGCAATGGCTTTGGACTATTTACCCATTTCGTACTCAAACCCCTCTGAATAAGAGGGACTGAACAAAAACGTAACTAAAGATTAATTTTTTCTTCGACACAATATGTCTAGAGGTTACCATTTGGTATGAGTTTTTGCTAGAATCTGAGAAGAGGCTCATCTCTTTGGGTTTCGCGAGAGTTCCCCAACAGGCCTTGGATTTGCATCAGAATCTCGTGGATTTCTTTTTCCTTCTTCCAAGGGTTCTTTATTGACTATCACTGAGCTTCGGTTTTAGTCAATCATTTGTTAGCTAGGCAGGGTTCTCTTTCGGGAGAATCAGTTGACGAATTCTTAGCTCTTCATTTCGTTTTCCTCAATGTTGTCAGGCTTCTTGTAAGATCTATGTGTTCCTCCACCAGCTCTGCCCTTGCCGTCTTCACACCATGGATTCGCCGGACACTAGTAGTCAGGTCCGAGGCCATCTGCATCCCTGGAACAATAAGGTTGTAGACCATATAGCCTTCTCCAACGCCTGCAAAGATCAAAAAATCTCCGACGAGTTGGAGAATCTTCTCTTCAGCATCGGCCTTGGCATTTGGGCTAGTGAACATGACTATTAGATCGGAGGGGACACCTCCTACAATTGCTCGATAGTTTAATGTCGGAGAAGATAGTACCGCATGTGACCTAACGATTTTAGCCATTCTGCGCTTTAGAGTCCTGACACTGATTTCCAGATCTTTTGCAAGTTGAGCATATGATTGGAATCCCCCTTGGGAGAGTCGAGAGATCAATCTCCACTCATAGTCCGTAATTATGGTTGCGCATGGCGGATAGGTGACAGAAGAAAAGATCCCGTCCTTTGCGCCTGACAAGCTTAGGAGCTGATCTAGTTTCCTTTGAAGCTCATTCTGATCCTTGTAGAGTAATAGGATACCAACGAGACTTCCAAGGAAGTTATGGATGAACAAGAGGCCATCTATCATCTTCAATCTGTCGATGACTATGGGCTTTGATGCAGAAGGTGCCACATCAAAGGCGAAGGCTCCTCCTTTGAGTCCGAGAAGGTTAGGATTTGCGTATACTGAAGATCCGGTAAGGAGGCCCGAAGAGTACATCATTCGTATTCTATTTCTAACGGTTCCAGCTGAAACTCTCAGCTTCCTTGCCATATCGCGATATGATGGCATTAAGCCAATTTTGGCAGGTAACATTGACTGAGACTGCCCCAGTTCTCGTAAGATTGCAATATCTAGCTTGTCCAAGGGCTTTGAGGATATGACGGGGATAGTTAGCTATCTGATAAGTTTCACCTTTTTGCTGAAGAGCGCTCGACAAAGAATTGACTGAAACATCCGTCTCTTTTGGTGAGAAAGAGACACCCAATATGCCATTCCCTCAGACTTGGATTGCTAGGACGCTCAGGAAAGTCATCGCTCTTGATTACTTAATGAGACCAAGTTATCGAAAATGTTGGGAAACTGGATGCACTGCTTGTTGTTAGACAGTAGACGTAATCAGTCCCTGAATGCAGAGTTATAGGGGTGCCACTACTCAAGGTTATCATCCCATCTCTTGAAGAACATTCGCCAGAAGACTTTGTTTTGCCAATACTGAGAGTCCAACCAGAGGGTAGGGTAAACATTGGCGTAGCTGATGGCGTATTACCGGTGCGAGACTCTGCAGTCTCGAGTGCGGGACGATCTCCACCTTTGCCGCAACCGTAGACGAGTGTCGCAGGCCTTCCTGCAAAGGATGGTATACTGCTTTGATCAGAATCTAATGCCAGGTCACTGCAGCCACTCCTCAGAGGGGGAGGAGAATGAGGATGATAAGTTCCAACGCTGCCTTCAAATGCAAGAACCATTGGGTTCGCAAACAGGAAACCAGATTGCACATTGAAAAGATCTGTCGCGGAATAAGCAATGAAACCTCCAACGAGTAACAAGGCAGCAACTAAAAGCACCATCATCCTAGTCGCCCTCACTCTTCTCCACTGTATCCCTGAAGCCCAAAGAAAAGCTAGGGCTTCATCGTCGTAATTTTCAACGACTCTATGGGGATTTATTGCGACCAAGTTATGGAGAACGATGTGAAATTGGATGCGCTAGAACTGCTAAGGCAGTAGATGTAGTTAGTCCCGCCAGGAAGAGTGACCGGGGTTGCAGTAGTCAAACTTGCTATTGGGGCATGGCAATTATCCCCAACGTTATCTACGTCCAGTATCCACCCGCTTGGCACTGTGAATGTTGGTGTCACTGATATCAAGTCAGACGTACTTCCCGTTGACGAGAATGCTGGCGATTCGGACGTGTCACACGCATAGAGAAGGGTTGCGATATTCCCTGCAACCGTGTAAGTGCTCAGGGACGGATCTAACACCAGGCTACCACCACAAGAACCTGCCGTAAGCGTGGCAGTAGCGAATGTTTGACCCGGAAACGTCTGAGTAAAGAGAGTAGTTGCCGCGTAAGCAGTTAAACCACCTGAGAGTAATATGACTGCTGTGAAAAGCATCAGATGTCTTGTCAGTTTTATTTTCATTGATTCACCTCCTGTTTGTTTTGTTTCCTAACAAAGTAGACTAAACCAACACTTCCAGTAATGAGACCGCCAACTCCAATTATCAAAATTACAAGACTTTCAGGGTTGATCATCAGATTCTAAAGTCAGACACCAAGTGCTCAAGATATAGTTAAGGAAGCGTTTAATGCAATTGAACAAAAGTGCCAACTGAACGAAAGACTAAAGCTAGAGTCCTAATTCCAACTATTTTCAAACCTCCCCGAAGATCTTTTCCTCAGTTGGGAAAAAGAAATTGCAGTACTGCATCAATTTACTATTCGATGCAGAGCGGAGTGCTTGAAGGAACCTATTCTTTTCTCGCGGAGGGGCGATAGCCTCGGGCAACCTATGAGAGATCGAAAAGCGCAAGCCCGAGAGAATCTTTAATAGCCTATATGCATGCATATACGTATATGGTCAGACAGGTGTCTCTTTCCGAAGAAGCGTACAGAAAATTAAAGATGGCCAAGAAAGGCACTGAATCTTTTTCTGATGTGATACTCCGGACTGTCAAAGCCCCGAGCGGAAACTTGGATCGCTTCATCGGCGCGTGGAAAGGCGAGGATTTTGAGAAGATAGAAGCAAAGATCCTTGCTGATCGTAGAGCATCCAAAAGCAGGAACACGCGTTTTGGCAAATGACGTGCCTTGATACCACGTTTCTCATAGAATTGCTTCGAGGCAGTGAGCGTGCTCGAAGAAAATACGAAGAGTTACTACAAATCTCCTCTGAAAGAAATGAACAAGAAGCGCAACTTTGCACTACAATCATCAACGCGTATGAGCTTGCAAAAGGAGCAATGCTCACAAAAGATCCTGCAAGAAATCTGCAACTAGTTCATGATCTTCTCTCCGAGCTCCTCATCTTGGAATTAGATCTGCCAAGCGTGAATCTCGCTTCCGAACTTTATTCAAGCTTGAGCTCAAAAGGTAATTTGATAGGTGAATTCGATATTCTGATCGCCTCGATTTGCATCTCACATGGCCAGAAGCTGCTCACAAATGACGGCGATTTTGCTTCAGTAAGCAGGTTAGCAAAGTTGCGGTACTGAGCGCGACAAGGTTTCTCAAACCAACAAGACAATTGCCACGATATTTTGTAAGATCATGAACCTAAACAAGAACAGAATATCAAGCGAGGCACTTTCCGACTTTTAAAGAGGTCAAAAGTAGAAAGCGTGCAAAAGGAATTCAAACAGAACTCATATTGTTCAATGAATTTTTGATGCTTTCTAGATAAAAGACTATAGTACAATATTAATATCAACTCAACATTCTATATGTGGGTCTTAATCTAGCAAATGAGGTCCCCTCACTTGGGGGGATGTCTATTTTTCTATCCTCATGGATTCCTTGAGGTCGCTGGCGGATTTGACAGTGCCTGTTTTGGCTTTCCACATTCGTGGTTGTCTTGGGTCGTTGGCGGCTAGTGCTTCGCCGAAGTATTCGTATTCCAAGTTAACTTTTGTGTATTTCATGTGTGTATGTTTTCTTGGGTGGTATATGGCCGTTTTGCTAGCTACTTTGGCTAGTAGTATATCTAGTGCCGATACGTTAGTGAGGCGCTTTGTGAGCCTAGCGGCGTTTGAGTGTTGTTGTTGGGCTGAATCCTTTATGGTGAGGTGTATCGGTGATTACTATCTTTAGATTGGAACGTTGTTATTGTAATTCCTCTTTGATTTTGTCTTGGAGTCTCTAGGAGTAAGTAGGCTTGGGTCAAGTTGGACGGTTGCTTTAGAGACGGACGAAAGACAGAGAGGACGCACGAGGCGTTATAGCATAACGCGGTTGTGCTAGATGTGTTAACTAGGCTGAGTCGTTGTTGGTGGAGTTTCCCTCGGGTAGTTCGGGAGAGGGGTTGGGGGAGTTCGGTCGCTAGTCTCGGTTCTGATCTCTAAGCGTTCCGCGTGGCTTGCTGGGCTGGATTTCTTGCCGTTGCCATTGGTTTGACTGGACAGGTTGTAGGCTAGGCTTTGAATGATGCCCTCTGATAAAGTGCGGATCCTGAGCGTGAGGTCTGCCAGAGGCGTTGTGCGGTGGTAGTTAGTTACTTTGTTACTTGTTGGTGGATGGTGAAAGCTGTGTTTGAATCCATCATATTTGCAAAATTGTGGTCGTTTCAGAATTGCGTTCGCATAGATGACTATTTTGCTGTTAGCTTAAGGCGAGTTCGGAAGAGTTCGCCGATATTAGAAGTTTAGAAAGTTTCGGTAGCGTTGATTATATTATTTTGTGCTCATTGTGAGGAAACGGTGTTACCGTTGTCGGCTGTGCGTATCGGGTATGTTGTTGGCAGGTGAAAATCTGAAATTTGTAGTCTGTCGCAAAAATTTCTAGTCTGCCGTAAAAAACGCACGTGTGTATTAAATACTGTGGGTGAGGTTGGGGATGGAAATTGAAACAATTTCTAGTTCCTGCCTCTGAGTCGGTGCCTCCTTCACTGGTTGAGAAGTTCATTCAGTTTGTTGAGGGAGTGCTTGGAATAGTGATTCCCGAAGGGAATAGGGTGTTGTTTCTTGATTGTTGTTTGAGTGGTTACGTTGACGGCATTCGCGGTTGGGACGGGTGTGAGTGCAAGCATTTGCAGTATCGTCCAATAGGGTGTTCGGTGGGCGGATGTCCGCGTTGTGTTGAGCGTGCTACTCGTGCTCTTGCTCAGTATGCTTTTTGGCGTTGGCGTAATTTGTTTGAGCTGAGCAATGCTGAGATTGCTGTAGATTTTGTTACGTTTACTCTTGCGGGAAAATTCCATAAGGTTGTGATGGGTGATGTTAGTTTGTTCCAGCGTGTTTGTGTGGAGTCGTTGGACGAGTATTATGAAGTTGGTGTTGATGAAGAGCTGTTTGTGTCTAGCGTTGTTCAGTCTTGGGGAGACGAGGATTTGAGTGGTGAACCATCTCCTCATTGTCATGTGGTGATCGCGCCTTGGACATTTTCAAAGAAAACTCATTCGATTGTTCGCAAGTTGTCTATGGTTGGCGAATTCATTTCACGGAATCGTTTGTTGCAGGTGTTTAATCGTCCGCTTCTAGAGATATTTAATCGTAGAATGGTTGAGGCTTTTGGTCTTGCGAAGGGGACTGTGGTGAGTTTGAACGTTAACAGACGGTTCGCGTCTCAAAAGTTGAAGGGTGTTGTTATTGCTGAGGGTCAGTTGTTTCATCAGTTGAAATATTTGTACAGACAGCCTGTTACAGACATCGTAAAAGCGATGTTGAACTGGGGATTTATGAAAGTGGTTGGTGGTTATATGGTTAGGATTGGAAAGAACCGTGTTGATGGTTCGTCGTTGGTGGCTGAGTTGTCAACTGAACGTAAGGCTCAGTTGATTCAGTTGCTTCGTATGAGTGGTCTGAAAGATGAGAATGAATATCGGATTTCTAAATCAGTGGTTAAGCGTTACGAACGAGTGGTGTCGTTCGGTGCGGCTTCCAAACGAAAGGTTGGTTTGGTGCTCAAGCAGTTGGCTATTGATAACAAGCGGTCTGATTTCGTGTACAAGGCGTTTTCTAAATGGTTCAGGGAGCATACCAGTTGTTGCTGGTACCATAAGGACTCGCATCCGCTAGGTGTTTCGGAAAAGGTGTCGCGTATTGAGGCTGTGCGGAAATATGGTGGTAGGTTGTTGATGCATGTTACGTATTTAGAGCGTAAGCATGGTGTTGTCGAGCTGGAGAATTGTGACACAAGCGGTTGATGTGTTTCGGGTGGTAGTGTAAATTGTTGAGCGGTGATAATCAGGCTAAAAAGTGTCCGCGTTGCGGTAGTCTTACAGCATCGTTGTTTGGGGCGTCTGATGGTTGTAAGGAGTGGCGTTGTGATGGTTGTGGTATCGTGGTGGCTCATTGGCATGCGCGTTGATGATTTGCCGTTGAGGATTGTGTATGCTTCTATGAAGCATTTTAAGCAGAGTCCTAAGCATGGTTTTGCTGCTGTTTCAGAGCGGTCTGTAATATTTTACGAAATCTCTGATGTGTGCGGTTCGTGTCTCTCGTTGATGGACGAGATTGATTTAGAGCGCAAGTTAGGTGTTTAGTGTGGTAGTTTGTAGTATCTGTTCCCGTGAGCGGTTGGTTTGCGATATGTGCAAGCGTGTTCTGCTTTGGGATAATATATCGCATGTTGAACGTGAATTTGTCCGGATGCATGTGTTGCGTCGGACGTTGTGTGTTCACGTTTGTTCTGAGCGTTGTGTGAGTCGGTTCGACGAATACTTGGGTGCTGAGGCTGTTGGTGGTAGGCTCAGCGTTAAACGGATGTTTGTTGGTGGTGATAGAGTCGAGTCTGTTAGGACTAGGCTCGTTGAGGCTTTGCCTAGAGTGCGTTTGTGTTTGTTAAAGGAAAAAGGGAGATATTGGGGAAAAACCGCATTGAAGGTTGTGCCCCGTGCAGCGCAGAGCGGAGCGGCGCTGCGCTGGTCTGGAGTGTTGTGTTGTGATTAAACGTGTGGTGGTTCTGATTTTCAGTGTTATTGGCTATTTTGGGTTCGAGTCGTCGAATCCTGTTGTGTCTGTATTGTGTGGATTTGTGGCTGTGATTGCTGCGTTGTTGGTTGTGGTTGGTCTTGTTCATGGTTAGGCTTTGTTGCTTGGCATGAATCTAGTTGTTTCGTGAGGAAATCAATTGTTCGCTGTTGCGATTCGATTAGTGAGTTGAGGCGTTTGATTTCCTCTTTGGCTGTGTCATTTTTGACTGTTGTTGCGTTGATTGCTAGTGCTTGCTCTAGGAATTCTGTGTATTCGTGTATGATTCGTGTGTTGTCTTCTAGTTGGTATATGTCGGCTTCGTGTCCTATGGACATTTTGGAGCCGCATAGATAATCCCAGTCGTTAGGCGGCATTTGTGTTGTTGATGCGATTGTTGCGAATCTCTTGCGGAAATAGTGTGCTGTGATTGTTGTGTTGAATTGTTGTTCGATAAAGGCTGTGGCTTTGGAGAATATTGTTTTGAAGTCTGGAAAAGGGCAAGTATGCCCGTTCTTTGTTGCTCTTGCTATGATAGCGTCTCCTATTGCCTTTGGTATGATGGAGATATGTGAGATTCGTGTTTTGACTTGGGTTGATGTGAAGGCTATAACCCAATGGTCTTGTTCTAGTCTCCATTGTGTGAATGGTGTTGTGCACAGTGCTAGTCTTCGCTCTCCTGCGTATTGTAGTAGTTGGAAGGCTAATCTTGTGTCGTCTGGTAGTGCTTTGAATATCTGTTCTAGTATTCCCTCTGAGATTCGGGCTGTCTTCTTTGAGAAGTGGTTGTCTACGAAAACCTCTAGTCTTGTTCTGTTTGCTCTGAATACTCCTTTGAGAAGCGTCGCGTATCCTCTGTGGGATTTGAGCGGTTGCTGGTTCGAAAAGTCTTGTATTTGGTCTAGGAATTGGGTTTTGGTTGGTTGGTCTGCTGTTTTGAAGGTCTCTATGAGACTTGATACGAATTGGGGAGTGATTTCCTGATTGCTGTATCGTGCGAATTTCCTGATGGCTACCAATAGGTGTCCTTTGGTGCTTGGTGAGATGTATCCGTTGTTTCGTCTTCTGCTTGCGATGTTTGCGAAATATCTGATAATCGCTTTGTCTGCGAGTATCATTTCGTTGATGGCTTTGAAGTATTGTCTTCTGTTTGGTCGTTTGTGGTATAGTCGTTCTCGTTCTATGCTCAGGTTGGGTTCTGTTTGCATGAACGGATAAAGGATTTTATCTAGAAATGAGCGTCCTGATCCAGCCCTTATTTCAGCTTCTGAAAAAGCGCAATGTCATAAGTAGAAGCACGAGCAATGGCTTTGGACTCTTTTCCAATTCATGGTTGAACCCCCCCTCCCCCCAATTCACACTAGAGTACATGCCGATCCTGCTTTAGAAATAAGGATCCACAAAGAAAACAACCGAAATCCGACCAAATGCAATCATAGGAATTGAGCTAACTGATTCGCAAGACTGGAAGAGTTTTGCCCTATCGAGCTAGTTGTTTTGATATGAATTCTAAATCAACACTAATGAATTCAGAATTCATCCCTTCTGGTCTAGACAATGGAGGATTGATTTGATACATCGGATCAAAAAACATAGAAGATGACGTCCTGTTCACATCTTAATTCATGAGCTTTTCAAAAAAAAGTGTTGACAAAATTGAGCTTGATCCAAATTAATGTCGAGCAATGCATAAAGGCGGAGTACACTTTGAACCTCAGGGCAAAGCACCAGAGGCAGCTTTACTGTGCACTCCTTCCAACCACAACTTGCAAACAAGTACTATCAGGACTAGTTTGAGCTGTATTTCTCTTCAGGCAAGCCATTGACTGCGCGAGTAAATTCGCGTCTTGCCCTCCCAAGTGAGCGAGCAAACTCTGGGATCTTTGCTCCTCCGAAGAGGAGGACCGCCGCCATTATGATCAAGGTTATGACAACTGGATCATCCAATGCCATAGTTTCTCAATGTGATTTACTCACGCGCGATGATTTAAGCCACGACGCTCTCTGAATTAGTACAATTATTCTATGGAAGAAACCAAAATTTCAGTGCGTAAACAGTTAGACAAAACCGCTAAACAAGCTCGAAAGGCTCTAAATTGACTCTGTACATCGGAACTCGATCTAGTTTAGGAGTTACACAATTGGCAGAGGAAGATGAGAAACTAATTGCAGTAAGAGCTGCTAACTACCGGCATGAATTAGGCGTTTTGAACGAATCAGAGGCGATACTCCTCGATGATCACTTTCGCCACCTCAAAGGCTATGCCCATCTTATTGAAAAGAGAGATCATTCAGAGTTCAAGGAATAAAGAATCAAACCGAACTCAATAGAAAGCAATGCATGCTGGTTGTTTCTAAAAGTCTGAGCGTAGTAAAGTCCTTTTCGGACGTCCCAGCTTCAACGAGTGCCATATAATTCGAAAGCATTTGTAGTCAAGTAAACGTAGATGTTTACGACCATGGCTACAGTACCAGTAAGGCTTTCCAAGGAATTGGCATAGAAAATAAAGTGGGTGGGCGAGGGCAAATTCGTCATTCGAAGCGATGCGATAAAGCCAATTGCTGTATTGTATAACGAGAGGGAGAACGCCCAGAGCGGCTCGTACCTTTAGAGAAGGTCAATTGGCCCAAAAGCATCTTTCAGGACGCTAAAGACCTAAGGGAAACTCTAGTCAAAGCGAAGAAAGAGAGCTTCCTGGCAAATTCTTTCCTATTCGTAGGCTTTGCTTCGATGTCGTATTCTCAGAATGAGGACTCTATCCTTTGCGAGTCTTGCGTAAATCACTCTAAATTCACCTACTCTCAATTTATACAGTCCGGCGAACTCGCCATGCAATTTTTCCCCGGCGCCAGGATCATTTGAGAGCATTTCATGAATCTGTGAAAGAATCCTGCTTGAAGTTTCCGCGTTGAGCTGCCTCAAATCATGCGAAACTGACGATTTGAACTCGATCTTATAGACCAAGCTTGTTTCGCATTTCCTTTTCCGATATTATCTTGTCATTCTTGTCATTCAATCTTCCAATTGAAATGAGATAATCCTCGTATTCTTCGAGATATTCTTCCAAGGCCTTGTTTATCAATTGAGATTTGGTGCGATCGATCTCCTTTGCCAAGCGATCAAGCCGCTTTGCAGTTGCCAAGGATAGTCTGACTGAGGTAACTTTCTGACTCAATGTAATACATGTAATCTCGCGTAGTAAGTGTATTTAACCAATTCTGACTTGACGCATAGACAAACAACAGATTGGCTCCTTCCGAAGAGATCAGGAGGTTCATCAAAGGCAGTGCCCGACCAAGCTAAACGCCAAGAAAACCTCGCGCGTTGACAAGCTTCTCGAGAATTTGCCAGAGGTCAAGCATGGATCCGGCTCCAAGTTAGTGAGGCAAAGGGCGCAATTCTTGATGGTAAAGCAGCTGGAATTCTTATGAACAATAATCACCACAAAGTGTCGTTATGACACTTCAGATTCCATTGCCGATTCTTATAACAAAGGAAGGCAAATGGTTTGTCGCATCATGCCCAATTTTGGATATTGCCACCCAGGGAAGGACAGAAAAAGAAGTCAAGGAAAACATCTCGGAACTCATCAACGAGTATCTCAAGAGACAAAGACACTCCAAAGCCTGACCTTAGTGAGCTGATGTCTCTTTCACTTTCGAACGTGCCAGTAAATGTACCAGAGGGTGTGTTCCATCGGAAAGCTTCGACCATTGCGGCAGCGCAAGGTAATTGAGATTCTCAGGTCTAACGGTTTTGAAGAAGTGAGGTCAAGCAAACACATGACTTTCTAGAAGCTTCAAGGTAGAGAGGGCCTCTTTTCAGCTTCTGAAGGGAGTGGATGTCATAAGTAGAAGTGAAAGCAATGGCTTTGGACTCTTATCCAGTTCGTGCTCGAACCCCTCTGAACAAGAGGGATTGAACAAAAACGTAACCAAAGATGAATTTTTTCTTCGACACAATATGTCTAGAGGTTACCATTTGGTAGAGTTCTTGCTTACAATCCGAGAAGAGGCTCGCTTTCGGAATGTGGGGGGGGATACCTCAAATCTATTCGAAAGAGAGTGCTCAGATTTTATCCCACAATTTCACATCGGAGTACATTGTGATCCTCCTTTAAGGAACAAGTATCCACAAAGAAGGCAATGAATATTCAATCGAGACCCACGAGCTTAACGCGACCAGAACTTCTCTGTGCCACTACAGCCCATACCGCGTGTGAATCAGCCTGTGCCGTGGTCGAATGAGTGTCGTTGTAGCCGGCTCGGAACTGCTGATTCTATGGATAGACATATACGTGTGTTTACTTATTCTACTTACATTACTTTATGCCAAATGTAACACTTGCAGTTCCCGAAGAACTGCACAATATAATGAAGAATCATCCTGAGATAAAATGGAGTGAGATCGCAAGGCAAGCGATGAAGGAGTACGCAATGAGGCTTGAAGTACTGGACGACATAACTAGCAAGAGCAAGTTTACTGAGAAAGATGCTCTGGTGATAGGGGATAGTGCCAAAAAGAATTTGGCAGCACGCTATGAGAAATTGATGAGAAGAAGGCACAGTAGTTGAGGCTTGTAGTCGACACCAACATTATCCTGGGCGCTCTGATAAAGAATTCGACTACCAGATCAATCCTCCAGAGCCCCAACCATAGTTTCTATGTGCCTGAGTACGCGCTTGACGAAGTCCGGAAATATTTCAGCCTGATCGTTTCCAAATCTGGCTTGAACGGAAATGAAGTCAAGTTGCTATTTGATCTTCTGTTGTCTAACTTGCATGTGGTTCCATCTGAGAAGATCCTGACAAAGCTTGGTCAAGCAGAGAGAGCCTTGAAAAGAATAGATAAGAAAGACGTTCCTTTCTTGGCCCTGGCCTTGAGCATCGACTGTGATGGAATCTGGAGTAACGATGAAGACTTGAAGGAACAGAAACTAGTCAAGGTCTGGACTACAATAGAAATTTTAGCAGCTCTCCAGTAATGTATAGATGGCGTACTACTGAAGAGGTCGTAGCAACACGCAAAGGCCAAAATCTTTTTTCCGGCTCTAGTTCAACGAGTAGGGCATAATTCGAAAGCATTTCTTAGTCAAGTAAACGTAGATGTTTACGACCATGGCCACAGTGCAAGTGCAGGTAAGGCTTCCCAAGGAATTGGCAAAGAAAATTGAAAGCGGATGATACATTCGCATCATACCTGCTTGTACCTAGGACTCAAAACAAGTGCGTGTAAAAAGAAATGTTGTCTTGAGTGAATCAAAATAAAGATATGTTTTGAATGCCACCAAGGCTCCCAACGGGAATTCCAGAGTAACATCTAACGAAATCACAATGCCACCGGTGAGCACAAGGAACGCAAAAAGAGAATTTACAAAGCAGAAATTCCAGACTATCGCCAAAACAGAATGATCCTGATCCAAAATCACGCAGAAACTGTAACAAGTACACTTCCGATGACGACAATAATCATGCTCACAATGATTCGCAGTTTGAAAACTTCTACATCCTTTGCAACAAGTCTTGTCATGATAATTGTAAATATTGGGTTGGTGCTGAGGATCGGCGCAACGAGAACTACTGGCGCGAAAGAAAGGGCCGCGAAACGAAAAAGCTGTGCACCTGAAGCAAATATGCTCGATATGATGTAAAATGTCATGGTGGCGCTAGGCGTTTTGACTATCCCTTTGAATATCTTATGTGTATTTGATGTCAATGTATAGGCTATAGTGGCTGAGGCGTAAGAGATGAACACTGCGGCAAAGTAATAATCATAGATAGAGAGACCAAAACTGATGGCGACAGGCGTTAGTCCAAATATGGCAGCAGTGAAGATCGCCGCTAAATAGCCGGTCTTGTACTTGCCATGTCTCTTCAATACACTTGAACGAATTTCTAAGATAAGAACTCCAGTCAAGATCAAAGCAGTTCCAATTCCTATCAGAAATGTAACTGTCTCTTGAAGGAAGAGAACTGCGAACACCATGGAGTATAGTACGCTTGAAGCAAGGAGTGGTGAAGATGCGTTTGCTCCAATATTCTTTACTGCGAGATATGATAGCTGCCTTCCTATTGCATAGTGCACAATTCCTACGATCGCAAATATCACTACGACGAAAGCGGAAACTAAGAGGAGCGTGCCCACCTGGTTTGCGATCACTAGCGCTCCCGCTGTAGCGATCACTCCTGTCAGGAGCGTAATGTAGGTTAGAATCCCAGGGTCAGAGTTCAAAAGCGGTTTGCTAGCAAAGGCTCTATTGCCTGCAAAGCAAATCGAAGAACCGAGGGCAAGTACAACTGCCAGCAGATACGCTGTTTCCAGCATTTTTTCCTACGCTTCGTGGTGAACAAAACCAGTCTTAAGTTGTGCTACTGTAGCCAACTCTCGACTTGTCACTACTCAAGGAACTATTCTAGGCATTTGGCAATGGTGCGAGAGAACAGACGTTTTATTTCAAGACTGCAATTATCGCAAAGAACGGTCTCTATGATATTGCATTAATGTGTTCGATAAGAGCTGAAACATTTGATAATTAGAGTTAACTTGACATTGTTCAACCTCCATTGGATGGGCGAAACGTCTAATATAATCTCAACCTCATCAAAGAATGTGCTCGAAGCTCATTTGCTTGTTGATGCCCCAGAGAACTGGGTAAAGGCGATGAATCAGGGGCATTCAGCCTTGGTCAAGATAATGGACATCAAGGCATCGGAGAAAAGCCCGGGGGTGCGCAATTTCGTCGAGATCTCCTCTTCGAGCATAAGTGCTGACAAGCTGCTGAGCGTTCTCAAAAGTTCCAGCGGTATTCAGAACATTGACTTGGTTCAGTTAGATTCTCATCGGATCATGGGCGCGATAACTACGCAACATTGTCCTGTGTGCTCGACTCTGTCTGATCTCAATTGCTCTCTTCTTTCCGCTGTGACTACCCAGAGTGGAAAAATGGAATGGAAGTTGCTCGTGAGCGGTAATGACACACTGAAGAAAGTCACTGACAGATTGAGCTCCCAAGGAGTTGGGTTCAAGGTACTCCAAGTCATGGGACTGCACAGCAAGGCAGACCTGACTATGAGGCAGGAGCAGATCGTGAAGATGGCACTGGAAATGGGATACTTTGAATTCCCGAAGAAGATTAGACTTGAAGAGCTCTCAAAAAGATTAGGGATCTCGGCTGGCACGCTTTCCGAAATACTGAGAAGGGCGGAAAAGCACATTCTCACTTTATATTTCAAACGGCATTAGCTCAAAAACCACGAACCAGTACCTGACCGCGTGAATATTCTATGTCCACTTGTGAAAATCTGAACTTGCGCCTTGCACCTTTCTGCTTGTTGAGGCCGTCATGTGAGCCATTCGCTCTGCAAGTTTCGTCGACGGAATGAGTTGTTCCTTTATCCACGAATGAAGTATCTTCGGATCATTTGTTGATCGAATGATTTCAAACGTTTTGCGCGCGTTTAGTTCACGCCTTTGGATCTCTTTACCTACAGGCGCACTAAAATTGGAAACATATTTTGCAATTGCATTGCAGTTGTCCAATGTCTTCTCAACGGCCTTTACCCTTGCTTTAAAGACACTCTCTTCATTTCTTGCAAGCGCGGCTCTCCACCGCTCTTCGGAGAGGCTAGACAAGTCTCGCTTAATCTGCGCAATGCTTCTTTCAAGTCTAGAGACCTCAGACAACTCCATTCCAACTCTTAGTATTGGGGGAACCGGGATAGTCAATATACACTTTGCGAAAGTCATTCCGTCTGTAATTGAAAATGGTTAAATTTTAGACCCGAACTTGTGAAGGCTATGGTCGAGCTGGCTTCTCTTGATTTTAAACCGAAACCAATCGACAGGGATTTTCTAAGCAAGTCGGAGGAATATCCAGTCAATGGTGAACATGTGGGTCACGCAGTGAGGGCAGAGGGATTGCAAAGGCTCGATGCAGAAGGCAAGCCGTATCCGACAAAGCTAGGTATTCATGGGACTGAAGTAGGAGTGGATTGGGATTGCTGCATAGCCGACGGCGGCTGCTTAGATGTGTGTCCAACCCAGGTATACGAGTGGGCTCTGAACCTAGGGCAGATGGGAACTGGCAATGATCACAAAATCGAAAAAGGAAGCGGAGAGTGGGACAAGTATCGCACCGACAAGACTGACATGGTCAGAGAGAAGGATTGCATCTTTTGCATGGCTTGCGAGACTGTTTGTCCTGTTCAGGCGATCAAGATCACACCACCCTAGAGAATAGATGCTTTATCACTCTGGATCAATATCACTTCTTGTTTACATCCTGACTTCCGAAGATGTTTGGGATGATCGTTAAACCAATGAGTGTTGGAACTACTTGATATGATATTGGTATGCTGACAACCCCCAATTCGCTAAAGGAAGAACACATGGAAATAATGGGATCACTAAGAAGTTCGGCAAACTTCTCCGATGGAACCGGCAGGGCGGTGAAAGAATTGTTGAAAGTACTAGAACCGCATTTCGAAAAGGAGGAAAAGGTTGCGATGCCTGTCCTCGGATCGCTTTCTGAGTTGGTTTCAGGAGAACATGTTTCGAATCTGAGAGAAATAGCAGACTCACAGGGTGCCTTGCTGCAGGAATATGAGAATATGTTCCAAGAGCATCAGATATTGAAACAATTCATTGAGCGTGCAAAAGCAGAGTCAAAGCGTGAGGGTCATGAAGATGTATCTGACCTGCTGGATGCTCTTGGACATCATGCAAGAGTGGAAGAGGAGGTGCTCTATCCCGCAGCTCTGCTCGCTGGAACACTGGCAAAATGTCTGCTACCGAATCAGACCTTGCAGTCTGTGACTTAAGTATGAGCTAGGTTTCAGAAGCGCGCTTTGGATTCGAGAAGAGTCAAGAAAGTTAGGCAGCTTCGAGCTTTCCCTGAAGGCACTCGAAAAGCTGTTTGATTATCTTCTCGGCCTGTCCGCTAATCAGTCTTTGTCCAACTGATGCGATCCTTCCGCCGACTTTGGCTTCCGCCACCCATTTCATGGAAGTTCCCCCTCCGGGAACATCGGCTAGATCCAAGAGAGTTTCTAGATCAAACGTGCTTCCCATCCCCGTTCCGTGACCCAGGAGTTTTGCGTGAGTCGTCGGATTCTTGTCGGTGACTGTAAAGTGGAGTGTAAAGTCTCCTCTGATGAATGAGACGCCAGCTTTTACAACAGCGGTAAAGTCATCTTGAGATTTCACTTCGAGTTTCTGAAGATCTGGCATACACTGAGAAATCTGATTTGGATCAAGAACCATACTGAACACCTTCTCTTTCGGAGCCTTTACGTTGAATGTGCCATCGAAGTGCATTTTGTTTTCTACTCACACCTAGTTGCCCTATTTCTTGGACTGGACCAATTCTCCTAGTCTGCTCTTTATCAATTTATGTATGAGCTGTGGGTTTTGGTGCGAGTCGGTTATCTGCACCCCGAAAGGTGAAAGCGCGTCTTCAACAGCATTAGAAATTGCTCCGACGGGCGTGCATCCTCCCTCGCCCACACCCCTGATTCCTTTCGGAGCAAAAAGAGAAGGTGTCTCAAGATGTTGGGTGTACATGTGGGGCATGTCGACGGCCGAGGGAACTAGGTAATCGACGAAACTTGAGCTCATTAAATTCCCGTCATGGTCGTACTCAAAGTTCTCGAACATTGCTGCTCCGATTCCGTGCGCCGCAGCTCCCAAGACCTGCCCCTCCACAATTGCAGGGTTTATCTGGCTGCCGCAGTCATCGACAATTGCATATCGCAAAATCCTAAATTTGCCCGTCTCCGTATCCATTTCGATTGCCGCGGCGTGGCTCTGGTAAGAATACGTGAGTGTCTGGTTGTGCCTGTACTTTTCATCTGGCATTGCAAAATCCGGCTTCCAGTAGTGCGTCGCCGAGAGCCCTGGTTCTATGCCTTCAGGGAGCAAGACATTGTTAACCCAAGCGACATTCCCAAGTTGCCACAGCGGGATTTTCTTTCCGCTCGTTCTATCCACTGCGTTGCCTACTTTGAATTCAATGTTTGCAGGATCTGACTTTAATATATGCGCCGCAATTAGCGCAGCCTTTTCTTTCACCTTCTTTGCCGCTCCGAGCAACGCCCCTGTCCCCATCACTGCCGAGCGACTCGCATAGGATCCAGACTGGAAAGAGTACGGGTTTGTCCCCGAATCAAATCCCATTAGGACAGTCACCTCATCCACGCTGACGCCCAATTCGTCTGCGACTATTTGGGCGGCGAAGGTCTCATGCCCCTGTCCCTGCGGAACTGTTCCAAGCGCGACCTGAATCTGCCCCAGCGCATCGATTGAAATTCTCGCAGCCTCAGAATTACCGGAGAAGGGATTTTCTGGATTTACTATCCTCACTTGAGCAAAATTGTTCGTGCCTGAATCGATCACAGTAGCCATTCCAATCCCAATTAGCTTCCCGCGTTTCCTAGCCTCTTTTTGTTCCTCTCTCAACCCCTCGTAGTCGATGAGTTTCAGCACTCTGCGCAAAGATTCTGAATAGTCTCCTCCGTCGTATACTCCGCCGCTCGGCGTGACGTAAGGCATTTCATCCGCCCGAACAAAATTCTTGAGGCGCACTTCTGCGGGATCAAGGCCGAGCGCGTGGGCAACAATGTCAACAGACCTCTCGAGCATCCAAAGATGCTGAGCCCTTGAGTACCCTCTGTTTGGACCCACAGGGCACTTGTTGGTCATGACCTGGTAAAAGTCCATCCGGAAATTCTGAAAGTGGTAGCATCCCGGAGTTACTTGCGCCCAGATTGCCGCGCCTGCTGGCTCGTACCGTGTATAGGCGCCGCAGTCGTCGTATGCCGCTGCCTTTATACCAAGAATAGTGCCGTCCATCTTGACCGGAATTTCCACATCGAATGTCCGTTCATTTCCGTGCCCTCCCGAGGCAAGATTCTCCCTTCTGTCCTCTGTCCACTTGATAGGGCGTCCAGATTTCATTGAGAGAAGTGACGTGAGAACAAGGTATGGGTAGTTGATTATTTTAGTTCCAAACCCTCCACCAATGTCTCCCGTCACCATCCGGATCCTGTTTGAAGGAAAACGCATTCCAAAGGAAATCCATGGAATGCAAAACATTGGCATCTGGTTGTTGCAGTAAATTGTGAGGAATCCATTTGCCTTGTCGTAGTGCGCCACCGCGCCGTTATTCTCTATTGGGGTCGAAGCGAACCGATGGAAGTGAAGCGTAGCCTTTACAACTGTAAAGGCTTCGCGAAACGCCTTGTCAATGTCGCCATAGTCCCACGTGCCGTGAAAAACAAGGTTCGAGCCAACTATTTCGTGGACGATCGGGGCATCAGGTTCGAGTGTCTTCCTTACATCGACGACAGAGGGCAAAACCTCGTATTCAACTTGAATTGCTTCAAGCGCATCTTCCGCAATAGCTCTCGTTTCTCCCACGACTGCGGCAACAGGCTCTCCAACAAAGTGCACCTTGTCAACCGCGAGACAGTAATCCTTGAGCTTGTTCGCAGGTGACGGGGAAATCTGAAGGAATGGATCAGTGAGCTTCGAAACCTCGACACCCGTCAAACTACAAACAACGCCGGGCATCTGCTCTGCCTTGCTTACGTCAAGCCTCTTGATTTTTGCATGACCATATGGACTTCTTAGAATCGCAACGTATGCCATTCCAGGAAGTTTCAGATCATCAACGAATTTGCCCAGTCCACTTATGAGCCTCGGATCTTCTTTCCTCTTTATGGGCTGACCCATCCAGAGTCTAGGCTCTTCCTTGACCAGTTCTGTGACTGTGGCCAAGGATATCAGGCCCCACGATGCTAGCTCGGCTGGGCGGTAGTCTTTCCGCCTTCTTGCATTTTCTTTGCGGCAGCCTTGATCGATTTTACGATGTTGACATAGCCAGTGCATCTGCAAAGGTTTCCTTCTATTCCTCGCCTTATCTCATCTTCCGTCGGATCAGGATTTCGCTGCAGAAGGAAAAGTGAGGCAATCAACATTCCCGGCGTGCAATAACCGCATTGCAGGCCGTGATTCTCCCAGAAGGCTTCCTGAAGCGGGTGAAGCTTATCGCCCTGGGCAAGTCCTTCGACAGTGAGTATGTCTGCGCCCTGAGCTTGAATTGCAAGCAGCATGCAGGACTTCAATGCCTTTCCGTTGAACATTATTGTGCAGGCTCCGCAATGCCCCGTGTCGCATCCGATATGGGTTCCAGTTAGATTAAGATCGTCTCTGATAAAATGAACGAGTAGAGTCCTAGGCTCGGCCATTCCCGTGTACTCCTTGCCGTTGATCTTGCAAGTGACCTGCACGAGATTTGATTTCAATGACTGCATTCGCCATTCACCACTTAATTTATCCTGCTCAAGGCAAGCTTCATTGTTCTTCTGATAAAGACCTTGATCATCTCTAGTCTGTATTCCCTGCTGCCGTGCATGTCGGAGGGCGGATCTGCACCTTCTGGTCCCTTTTCTGCAGCTTCGGCGATCGTCTTGTCGTCTAGTTTCTTCCCCCTGAGATAAGATTCAGCGCTCTTTGCACGCATTGGTGTAGTATTCACAGAGCCCAGAGCAATTCTGACATCCTTGCACACATTGCCATCACCTAAGGTGACCACTGTGCCAACGCCGACAATGGCAAAATCTCCTTCTCGCCTGCTGTGCTTGATATAGCCCGAGCCAGTTCGAAGAGGAAAATTCGGAATTCTGATCTCAGTGACAACTTCGTCATGACCTAATGCCGTAGTGAAAATGTCAACAAACATGTCTTTTGGGGCAATTATTCTTTGACCACTAGGCCCTTGAACAACATAACTTGCATCAGCCGCGGTGAGCGCAGTTGGAAGGTCTGCTGCCGGATCAGCATGACAAACACTCCCTGCGACTGTTCCCCTATTCCTGATCTGCTGGTCGCCGATCTTACTGGCTGCGTCGTTGAGAATGGTGAATTTGCTCTTTATCACAGCGCTTTGCTCCAGCATATCATGGATCGTGAGAGCACCTATCGCAAGATAATCCTTGTCCTCTTTGATATATGAGAGCCCTTGAAGCTTTGTGATATCGATGATGTTCTTTGGAGCAGCAAGCCTCAACTTCATGAGAGCGAGAAGACTTTGACCTCCAGCGAGAACCTTCGCCTCATCCTTTGTCTTTAGTAACTGAATTGCCTCATTCAGCGAGGCGGGAGAATAATAATCAAATTGTTTGGGAGTCAATCGAATAACCTTAAATTCGCAAATCCTCTTGAGAATATTTCAACGTTTCTGCAGTTTTGAATTATTTAGTGGACGATTTTTTCCACACTAAAGGCTTAAAAGAGTAAAAGTATTTTTCCTTTATCAAGGAATTGACGGAATTCCAATTGCCAATTACGCTTGGTGATTATCTTGAGTCAAGAAAAGAGTATTGTAAAATATCTAGTCAAATTAACATTCGAAGTAGACGGTGTCGTAGAGAAAGCTGATCTAATAGGCGCGATCTTTGGTCAAACAGAAGGTCTGTTCGGGCCAGAGATGAATCTGCAAGAACTGCAGAAAACCTGGAAAGTCGGAAGAATAGAGATTAACCTCCGCTCCGGTAACGGGAAGACCACAGGAGAGGTGCTGATTCCTATGAGCACTGATGTTTCAACGTGCGCGCTCATCGCCTCGGCCGTGGAGAATGTCGACAAGGTTGGTCCGTGCAGCGCAAAATTTACGCTCATCGGAATAAACGATGTTCGCGCTGACCGCCGGAAGGTCATTGTTGACCGAGCGAAAGAGATCATGAAGGACTGGGCATCAAAGACTGCAAGCGAAGGAGAAGAATCGCTGAAGACAATCATGGATTCCACAAAACGTGGGCGTGTCTTGAGCTACGGTAAAGAGAATCTGCCTGCCGGGCCAGCAGTTGATTCGTCTGACACTCTATACGTTGTGGAGGGAAGAGCAGACATTATCAATTTGATGCGCGCAGGCATTGAGAACACGATTGCGGTAGAAGGCACAAGCATCCCAGATACTGTAAAGGAATTGGGCAAGAAAAAGACGCTTCATGCTTTCCTTGATGGAGACAGAGGAGGCGACCTGATTCTCAAGGAGCTGACACAAGTTGCAAAAATCGACAATGTGTATAGAGCACCACGCGGTCGGGAAGTTGAAGAGCTTACTCCCGTTGAAATATTGGAGATTGTCCGTGGAGAAAGCGAGCCACCCCGCAGAGAAGAAAGAGAGGAGCGCCGCGAAAGGTTTGAGAGAACCGATAGATATCCGCGCAGAGAGCGAGGAGGCGAGAGAAGGGGTAGACCTCGCGAGGAGAGATATCATGAAGAACGGAGGAGAATCGAGGAGGCGCCAGCCGAGCAGCTTCCACCACCCCCACCGCTTGATGCCACACTCTCAGAGAAGATCAAGGGAGAATATCCTACTATCAACGGAACGCTTGAGGCTGTGGTCTACGACGCTGACCTCAAAGAAAGCGCGCGAATGGCAGTCAACGAGCTTGTGACAAAGGTCCTCGATGTGCAGGGATCAAAGCTTCTAATCTTCGATGGAATCGTGACGCAAAGGCTAGTCGAAGCTTCCTCAAAGGTTGGGATATCCACCATTGTAGGTCACCGCGCGGGCGAGATTCAAAACAAACCGGCCGAATTGGCGATCTATAGCTTCAGGGACCTGGGCCTCGAATAGAGATACTTGGCACAGCTTTCGCTGTTCGACAAGATTATGCGCGGATCGTCTCTTAATCGGCTTACCGCCTAGTCAGCCGGGCTCTGGTGTGAACGCCCTTGATAGTACATAGAATCGACACAAGACATGATTTTGTTACTGTCACTCCGGAGTCTCCGGACGACTTGTGGTCTTTGCGCAGGGTGATCTCCAAAGGAGACTATGTCGCAAGTGAATCCTCAAGAGTCCTAAAGGAAACAAGTGAGTACGCGCGGCCTGACAAAGAAAGGGTCAAAGTCAAAATCACTGTGGAAGTTGAGCAGGTAAAGCTAGACAGCACGATCTCAAGGCTCAGGGTCTCTGGCAAGATCGTCGATGTTTCAAACGACCTCCTCACAAAGAATTCGTTTCATTCACTTTCTATTTCAGAGGGACGCAACGTCGGAATAAAAAAGCCAAATGGATTCAATGCCGTGCAGCTCAACATCATCAGGGGTTCAACCTCAGAGGCTGATAGCTATGCGATTGTAGCTCTTGACTCAAGGGAGGCTGGAATTGGCATTGTGAAGGGGACACACCTACAGATTGTCCCTACGATTGAATCTGGGCTCACAGGTAAGATGTACCACGATTCGAAAAAAGCGCCGACGAACTATTTTGATAAAATATCGGATGCTCTGGCAGTGGTCTATCCTTCCAAGTCGAACCTCTTTGTACTGGGTCCTGGAAACACGAAGAACTCCTTCGCGAATTTTCTAACCCAGAATAGGAAGGAATTCGCCAACCCAAAGACGATCGAAGGCTCTGATGTGGCCGGCGAAGATGGAGTATATGTTTCTCTTCGGAATCCGAATCTCCAGAGCGCTCTTGGAGAGAGCAGGCTCGCAAAAGCATCGAAGATAATTCAGGAAGCGATGAGGAGGATCTCCCTCGGCGATTCGAGAGTCGCGCTCGCGTTTAACGACAATCTCGCAGCGGCTCACGCAGGCGCAGTCGAGTCGCAATTGGTTTCTGAGGAAATATTCTCAAAAGTCGTTGACGAGGATAAGATCGTAGATCTACTGAACACTGTGGAAGAGTTCAGGGGCGAGACATTTCTGCTCGATTCTTCGACGGATCTAGGGGGGCAAGTCAATAGCTTAGGCGGAGTCGTGGGCCTACTTCGGTTTGTCCTGAGAAGCTAGTTTCTTCCTTAAATTGGAATCAACGCAAGTATCCTTGGAAGAAACAGGAAACCGAGAATCAAGATGAGCATGATCACAGAAGATACAGTGGTAATTGATTTCGCATGCCTTTCAACCCAAGGCTTTCCCGAATGAGAAAGGAAGTTTAGGAATGTCTGCCCGCCGTCAAGCGGGTAGAGAGGAATGGCGTTGAAGAACGCGAGATTGATATTAATGAAAAATATCCAGAAGAGAGTTAGAGCAACAGGATACCAAGCATCGCCGAGCACTGGTGACGTGTAGAGGTTGTGAAGTGTGTTTGAAAACGGCACGACCGTCTCCGCCTGTGGGATTATACCTGGAACTATCAAGTAAAGCGTCGAGGTGCGGACTGAAAAAATCGCACTCGAGTAAGTGTTCTTCACAGATATAAGGTCAGATTGGCTCATCACATTGCCCACACCGATGAACCCAATGCTCTTGTTTGCTGGGCTTTGACCCAGCGTTATCGTGTAATTACTAGCCTGTCCCTGATGTTCTATCGTCAATGTCAAGGATTGGTTGGGTTTAGTGTTTGCCATGAAACTTGAGAGCACCTGTTCTGACTGGACTTGAGTCCCGTTTGCCGCGACTATCAGGTCGCCTGCTGAGAGATGTCCTTGAATGTGCAAAGTGTCAGCCGGGCTTCCTGAAATGATCGACCCGACGTACACCCCATTGTAATTATGAGGGACGAGCCCGCCGACTAGGGCCAGGAGAAGTAGCAGGCAAATCGCTGCAACTATGATGTTGCTCCCTGGACCGCCTGTCATAATCCGGCCAGAGTCCCGAAAGCGAGCCTTTGCAATTTGCTTCTCATCGACCTCAACAAAAGCACCTATAGGGACAAAGAGAAAGAAAATCACGCCTGTAGATTTCACAGGAAGGTGGAATCTTCTCGCGAGCACGCCGTGAGTGCCTTCATGGATTACTACTGCAATTATTATTCCGATCAGACCATAAATCACAGGAATGAACGGATTGATTCCCGGCAGAAGAAGGTAAGATTGGAGCGGAAGCTGCTGGCCAGGAGTGTAACCGCTTGCCGTACACTGGCTTGGCGGAGCCGCTCCAACGAGACAGCGAAATTGTAGGCTGCTTGTCACGAGAATGTAGGTGTTATCAATCATGAGCCAAACCATGAATGCCGCAGCCGCAATTGTGATTGCGATCATTGCCCATCCTAGCGCAGAGAAGATCCTGTATTTTGCCAACCGATCGAGCAAGTACAGGAGCTTCTTCGTCCTGACCATCACAATTCCCCATGAGAAGGTGACAGCCTTCTGCTCCTTCTCGGGTTCGTTTTCAGCTTGGGCGTCAGCAAGGTCCTTCCCAGGCGTGCCCAGAGGATTCTGATCAGAGTCTGCCAAGGCGCGAACGGAGACCAATCGATACAGTAATGGTATTAATGTTAGTGCTCCAGAGTTTGGGTCGGCAGAGTGAAACCGACCTTGGAAAATGCTCGCATTGAGAGAGCGAAGGCAAGTCCCACATGCCGATGCGGTGGAAAGACAGTATATTTCCGCGCGTACAACGGCGAGTCACTCTGCTCAAAATGTTTCAATGATTCGATCTTCGAGAAAACAAAGAAAGCTATCTCAAAATACGATATGCTTCACTATGGCGACAGGGTTGGAGTCGCGGTCTCGGGGGGCAAAGACTCTACTTCCTTATTGTATGTGCTGAGCGAGATCACAAAAGGTCATGGAACAAAACTCTATGCGCTCACAGTTGATGAAGGCATTGATGGCTACCGAGAAGAGGCAGTCAAGAACGCGGAGAGGCTCGCTAAGAAACTCTCGATTCCGATGCTAGTGTCTTCCTACAAGGAGCTGTTCGGATTCACTCTGGATGAGGCACTGCAAGAGAGAAGTGAAAAAGCTATCAAGACTAGCTCGTGCGCGGTCTGCGGGCCGCTCCGAAGGAGATCGATTGACCGAACCGCAGAAAAGCTTGGTGTGAATGTGGTAGCCACTGCTCACAATCTTGACGATGTACTTCAGACTTTCTACATCAACCTCTACTCTGGAGACCTCGAGAGAATAAAGTGGCTCGACCCGAGTTTCAAGTCGGGCGCCGCAAACGAAGAATTCAAGCTTCGACGAATCAAGCCCATGATCGAGATATACGAGCAGGAGCTTGCATTCTTTGCGTACTTGAACAACTTGACTTTTCAGAGCGAATCATGCCCTTACATGAACGAGGGAATCAGGACTGAAATCAGGCTCCACCTGAATGAACTAGAGAGAAAGCATCCAGGGATAAAATATAGCACACTCAAAACCGCCCTTGGGATAGCTTCTAGCGTGGTTTTGGATCCAGACAGATCAAAGAAGATAATGCGCTGCGAGAGTTGCGGCGCTGTATCAACTGGCCCGATATGTTCCGTCTGTCAGACATTGAAAGTTGTAAGTTAGGCGCATGTAGATACTCATCTAGAGCACGAGTCAAACAATCTCGATTTCTATCTGGCGCGCGTCATATTTCTTGTCCGAGTATCTGCTCCTTCCTTGATCAGACTCTTCTATTGATTCTCAGTTGGGATAGATCTGCGAATAAGTATTGAAATGGAATGATTTGACAAGAGTTCCAACCTGCTTATTGGCATCCTTCTCTGCTAATTTCAATTCCTCGCTGTCTAGTGAGTTCTTGAGGTCGTTGTACGAACCATATTCGAAGACCGCCAAGAATTGTGGATTGGATCGCTTTGAGTAGTAGCGCCTGATAGATTTCACACGCGGCATCTTCCCAGAAAACAAGGAAATGTGATGCTCATCGTATCACGTTGAAATCCCGTACCTTGCCAGGCATTACCTCCGCGGAGACTATGAGTAGCGCAGAACTTGGATTTGACATTGGAGACATGCAAATTTAAGAGATACAATTTATCTTTGCGTGCTGTCCGCTCTAAACATGGTTAAAATCCACCGCTTATGGGAGGGAGAATGACAAACTCCTCGATGTCTTTGCATTTCAGACTCTTTAGTCTAGATGAAGGTATTGAGTCGCCATCCACTGCAAAAGCGAGGCTCTTGTTCAGTTTTTCATCCGCTCCGTACACAAAGTTCTTGAATTTCGTTCCGTGATTTGCCGAAAGATTTTGGACCAGATCTTCTAGTGTGGAATCGCCTTCGATTCTGACTTTTTCCACACGCTTGCCGGCAAGCTCGCGAACAATGCCATAGTAGCGCACGGTGACCTCAGCCATTACGATGCAATCCTTCCTCCAAGATCTATGTATATCTCACGGAATTAGTCAATCCTCAACTCATATCTGAATCCCCGCGATAAGCATTCGCTTTTATATCAAAATACGTTGGGTCTCTCGTATTCGAAAATGCCAAAGAGCAATATTGACGTATGCTATTGCACGACTTGTAGGCACGAGAAGGCAAGCGAATGTATTGAAGAGTACAAGTGTAGCTGTTGCATTGAAGAAGACCGGATAAGACTGCAACATCCCGTGGTTCCAGGAGAAGTTGAAGAGGCCAGAGCCGAAGAAGAAGAGGAAGCAGACAAGGAATACTTCTCCGAAGCAGATCCAGACGTAATGTAAAGAAGACACCCATAGTTCAATTGAGAAAAATTGTATGCGCCAAAGCTTTCCTTCTCAGAACAGAGGTTAGAGGCAGAACAACGCATATACGTAGTATTAAGTGTCGGAATTTCCTGATTATCCCTGAATGTTCTCCAATCCGACAATTCTCGAACTAAATGAAAAATTCAGACCTGTCTGGGCTCTCGCAAGCTCGGGATCTCTACTTGATTGGGACCTGGAAGTCAACATGCCCGAGGCGGCTTCAACATCCCGAGGGGTGACAATGTCTCAACTCACTCTCTTGAGGCAGAAACATTTCAGCGAATTATACCCCCTTCTTGAGAAGGCGGAGAGGATCACCGACCTCAACGATTATGAAAACGGATTGGTCAGGGTTCTCCAGAGATCGAGGAAATATTTCACGAAGATACCTCCCAGCCTTCTCGAAGAAGAGCAAAGAACTTCAGTTGAGGCAACAGTCGTTTGGCGGCAAGCAAGGTCGAAATCTGATTTCAAGTTGTTCAAGCCATATTTCGAAAAGGTCGTAGCCCTGAAAATCCAGATAGCAGAGAAGTTGGGCTTTGAAAAGCATCCTTACAACGCTTTGCTCGATCTGGGAGAGGAAGGAATAACTGTCGACGACCTCGACTTGACCTTCTCTAGGCTCATCCCTGGCCTCAAGAAAATTCTCAGAAAAGTAATGGCAGAGTCGAGGTTCCCTCCAAATCATCCGCTCGAGGATGTGAAATATGATGTTGAATCGATGGATCGAGTAAACAGGAAGGTTATCGAGCTCCTCGAAATGCCCAAAGACAGATTCAGAATGGATGTCTCGACGCATCCATTCACGTCAAACACTTCGAGGGACGACGTGCGCATCACAACTCGATACGAAGGAGTCGACTTTCGTAACACAATGTATTCTACAATTCATGAGTCTGGTCACGCTATCTACGAGCTACAAATCGACGAAGCGATGGATTACACCCAGCTCGCTAACGGCGCATCAATGGGGTTCCACGAATCCCAGTCGAGGTTCTGGGAGAACATTATCGGGAGAAGCAGGGAATTCGCAATATTGATCAGGCCTGCTCTCAAGGAGAATCTCAGCTTCGTCTCACCTTACGATGAAGAGGAGCTTTACAAGTACTTCAACCTCGTGAGGCCTGGACTGATCAGAGTCGACGCAGACGAACTTACTTACAACTTTCACATCGCTCTCCGTTACGAGCTTGAAAAGAAACTGATCGGAGGTAAATTGGCAGTTTCCGAGCTACCTTCAATCTGGAACGATATGATGGACGAATACTTTGGTATCAGACCAAAGAACGACGCCGAGGGTGTCCTGCAGGATATTCACTGGACGGCGAGTTTCGGATATTTCCCGAGTTACTCACTTGGCAATGTCATCTCAGGGATGATATGGAACAAAATGCGAAAGGACCTGAATCTCGCCGAGCTGACGCTAAAGGGCGAATTTGGACCGATCAAAGAGTGGCTCTATGACAAGATACACCATTGGGGTTCAACATATGCACCAAAGGACCTTTCTCGAAGATCGCTTGGTGAGGGGTACAATCCTGACTATTTACTTGAGTATCTCGAACAGAAATTCTCTGGCTAAAGCAGGCCAAGTAAGCGTAACCATCATAACCTTCTGTGTCCTTGGAACAATAAGGACGCAGTATGACTTCGACTCCAAAGATGGTTGACATCTCCGAAAAACCAGCCTTAAGACGGGAAGCCGTTGCAGAGGGAACGATCCACCTAAAAGAATCCACCATGCGACTCATCGAGTCAGCGAAAATCGAGAAGGGCGACCCGATTCAAATAGCGACGGTGGGCGCAATCCAGGCGGTAAAGTCCACACCCAATTCGCTTATGATGTGTCATCCTATTCCCATTGAAGGCAGTTACGTGGATTTCTCAAAGGGTAAGGACTGGATAAGGACGCGTGTCACAGTGCTAGCCTACAGCAAAACGGGCGTCGAGATGGAGGCACTAAATGCAGTTTCAAACGCACTGTTGAACATCTGGGACGTAGTGAAAAAATATGAAAAGGATTCTTCTGGCCAGTATCCAGAAACAATGATAAGTGATATCCGCGTAGTGAAGAAGACCAAAGGAGGTTCATAGTAGGTTGGCAAGAAGTCGGCACGAAGTGTCTCACGCAGCCGAAAACCACAAGTTAAACTCTCCGAGAAGGTTGCGCATTGCCCTGGTTACAGTGAGTTCGAGCAGGTTCAGAGATCCGACGATCAGGGACGATTCCGGAGAAACAGCTCTTGCCATATGTAAAAAGGCGGGACAGGACGCGCTCTTGGAAATAGTCGATGACGACAAGCAGATGATACGGCTTCACGTGCTGCGCGCCCTATTCGAAGAGGACGCCGACGCAGTGATCTTGATTGGTGGGACCGGACTCGCGCCGAGAGATGTCACGATCGAGGCAATATCTCCTTTGCTTGACAAGAAGCTTGAAGGGTTCGGAGAGATTCTTAGAAAGCTGAGTTACGACTCCATTGGTAGTCCGGCACTCATGTCGCGCACCGTCGCGGGACTCGTTGACAATAAACCAGTCTTCTGCCTTCCTGGTTCTCCTCAGGCAACTAAACTTGGAGTCGAGATGGCTTTGAAAGAACTGCCCCATGCAGTGTTTATTGCGAACAGCAAACCCTGATCTCGATGTATCAGGCAATTATTCGACAACTCAAGGATCACTGGATGAGAAATGCCACGCAGAAACCTGCCACGGAAGAAGCCCAAGCTTGTAACAGGCGTATATCCCAAGAGCATCGTCGACTTTGTGAAGATATACTCCGAATTCATCGCGAATTTTGGCCCCAACACTGGCTCTGCCACGAGCTTTCTTGGGGTCTCGCGTAGAGAGAGCGCCGATGGGAAGAAATCAATCAGAGCACTTGTGATGGAGTCATATGAAAGGCACGCGAACAGAATCCTCAAGCAGATCTGTGACGAAGTCAAGAGGAAATATGGTCTGAACGAGATCACCATCATTCACGCCTTGGGGAGTTTCAAGCCAGGCGAAGCAGTCGTATTCGTTGGAGTTTCATCTCCTAGGCGGGAACAATCCTTCAAGGCCTTGCGAGAAGCGGTTGAGAGGTACAAGAAAGAACCCGCTTTGTTCAAGCAGGAAATCTATACCGATCGAACGCGCGCGTGGATTGAATAATGGCTTTTTGGCCGCTCGACTTGCATTCTCAATGAATCCTGGTTCCAGACAATAATGGTGGAAGGCATAAGAACCTCGAGTGATTAGATCTTACAATAACCTTGCAGTTCGGCTCCGATGACCTAGCGAAGTACACTTTCCTCCCGCAGGCGGGGGACTTTATCAGACTGCAGGGCGTTTCAATTTCGGACCTTGCAAACCAAGACTACATCAAAGTGATCCAAAGAGCAGAGGAGAGAGTACTCCAGGCCATCAAGGACAGCAAAAATGTTTCCTCTAGAATAGATGAGCGCGTGGTCGAGATCCTCTCATTTCCCGTTGCCCTAATGCTTGTAAAGTCAACGAAACTCGATCATTTGATGGGACGCTACGCACTTGCAGAGGCGATTAGAGTTGAGACGCTTCTTAAGCAGGAGAAAAATCCCAAAGTCATCGAGGAGCTGTTCAGATCTTCGCTCGGGTTAGAACTAGAGCATAGTCTTCAGGGCACGCTTCCAGAGTTCAGGATTCCGATATCAGAATACGTGAAGAGATCTGTCCAGTTCCACAGAGACGAATGGAAGCTCGTCAACAAGGTTGCCGGTGGCGGCAGGGTGTTTCTCGCTCAGGACGACCTGATTAGACTGATACGAGAAGAAATAAGGTCCATGATACTGCAGCGTCTAAAAGACATCAAGGTTCCGAAGCTTCCCGAAAATTTGGAGCAGGTAGTCAAAAGGTTAATTGCGATTGCTCCCCCTCCGCCCAGAAGCGCGTACACCATAATCAACGTGAGACCTGAAGATTATCCGCCTTGCGTGAGGCATTCTCTTGACATGCTCGAAAAGGGCGAGAATGTTCCCCACTACGGCAGGTTCCTCATGGCCACGTATCTCCTGAGCGTTGGAAAGACTGTGGACGATATTGTTGCACTCTTTCCAAAAGCTCCCGACTTCAAGCAATCTGTGACAAGGTATCAGGTGGAGCATCTCGCAGGACTCAAAGGCGGGCGCACTCGATACAGGGTCCCATCCTGTTCCACTCTTGCAACAAACAACTTTTGCTTCAGGGATCCCGTCAAATGCAACGTAATAACGAGTCCTCTGCAGTATCCCTCGAAAATATCTCCAATTGGAATGCGAGTATCAGGTAAAGAAGAAACAAGGAGGGGCCCGGCTTCAACCAAGGCAAGTCCAGAGCCAAAGGAAAGGAGAAAGAAGAGAGGTTGGATGAAAACTCAACGCTGATCTTAAAGCGCTATTTCAAGGAATACTACTTCCACTACGGCGAAAGAATCAAAGCTCCCTCCGAGATTGCCTCAAGAGAATTTGGATATTTTCCCTTTGGAGGCGCGATGATCAGGCATATCTCCTTCAAAGACATTGGCACGTTTAGGGCGGCTCTCGTTAGGGAAGCACCAGCTGGCGCTTATTGCTCGAATTCTTTATACAATGACCCCACGGCGGAGATGCACCTGAAAGGTTGGAAGAGCGCCGAGCTGATCTTCGATATTGATGCCGACGGGTTGAAGCTTCCTTGCAAGAAAGTGCATGACGTGTGGCTTTGCAAGGGCTGCGGGAAGAAAGAATTCGGATTGCGTCCAGAGACATGCCCGAACTGCAAGGGCAATAGGATACTTGAACTTACGTGGGCTTGTCCCGACTGTCTCGAAGGGACGAAAAAAGAAACAATGAAACTGCTTGAATTTCTCGAATTTGATTTCGGCATCTCTTCCTCGCAGGTGAGGGTATATTTCTCTGGAAACGCAGGATACCACATCAGCGTGGAGAAAAGCCAATACGAAACTCTAGATTCTCACGGAAGAGCGGAGATTGCAGATTATCTGACTGGTCGTGGCATAATGCCGAATTTCTTCAACTCGACAAGGCTTTTGCCAAACGATCCCGGATGGAGAGGACGCGTCGCCAGATTCATTCGAGATCTTCCTGAAGTGAACACTCTTTTCAAGTCAACCACGTTTGAAAAAAGGCTCAGCGAATTGATAAGCGACTTTTCAAAGAAGCAAGTCGAGAATTTCATGACCAGGGCGGTCTCAGAGAACTCCGTCAAGATAGACGCGATGGTCACGACGGACATTCACAGAATATTCAGGATGCCGGAGACGCTAAACAACAAAACAGGTTTAGTCAAGCGAGAGTGTAGCGACAACCTGAACTCGTTTGACCCGACCACTGATGCAATTGCAATCAAAGATGACTCCAAGGCAGAGGTCATGGTTGACATAGTTCCCAAAATTGAGATAGGTGGTTCCTCGTACGGGCCTTTCAGGTCTGAAACTATTGAACTTCCACTCTATGTCGGCGTCTACATAGTCTCAAGGGGCGCGGGAAAGTTTGTTATCACGGGGCAAAACAGCGCTCTGGTGCAAAAGGAAGCTCAGCAGAAGGTGAGGAGTGATAATTGATCGAAACTGCCGCGGACAAGCTCCACAGACTGCTCGCCGACGAGAACGCCTCCAAGGAACTTCTCAAGATACCTCCCAACACGTACAAGGAAATCGCCGCGCATATCAAGAGTATAAGAGCTGAAAGTTCGGAGGGGGACAGGAGCCTTTCTTCTGAGTTGAGTTTTGCTGAAAGAAAGATCCTCTTTGACATCGCAAAGCGCCTTATCGCGTTGAGGATCTCAAAATTCAACAGAGATCCCGACGCGGATGTTTCTAACTTGACAATGGAGGAGAAATACATCGTCGAGCCTCTAACTCAATCAAGGAAGCGCTCTGATCGAATAGGCGAGAGCATATTCAACGGGCAGACACTGGAATTGGAACACCTATCATCCGCAGTGAAGCAAAAATATGTGTACGTCCGATTTCTCCAGCCATACGCAGCAATAACTGGCTCAGACATGGCGACCTATGGCCCATTTGAGCCGGAAGATGTTGCAATAGTTCCAGTTGATAACGCAAAGCTCCTAGTAAAGAATGGAATTGTGGCACGAAGCTGGATCGAACCAGAAGAGCGATAACACTCGCATGCCTATCTTAACAGCGCTCTAATATCCCACGGCAGCGCCATCTCCTCTCGGATCGGCTGCACCGTAAAGCGCTCCATTCTTGAAGAAGATCGCCTGCGCGTGGCCTGTCAGTGAGGAATACTTTTCGATCTTTTCCAAAGATAAATTGGCGTCAATGCCGCCAGAGATGCTTCCTGCAAGTTCTTCTTCCATCTGCAGGCTGGTCGGAGTCTCGTATATCGTCCCAGGAACTGCCCATCTAGGTGCGTCAATAACAGACTGGAGATCCATCCCAAGGTCAAGTAATTTCGTCATAAGCTGAACATGAATCTGCGGCTGGATATCTCCGCCCATTGAGCCGAGAGCGAACAGAGTCTTGCCGTCTTTCTCGCCAATCGAAGCGCAAAGCGTGTGGAATGTCCTTTTTCCTGGAAGAAGAGAATTATGGTGGGTACGATCGAGAGTAAAGTAGACACCCCTATTGTGAAGAACGATCCCCGTACCCTTAGGAACAAGCCCAGAGCCAAAGCCCATGTAGTTGCTTTGTATCATGGAGACGCAGTTTCCTTCAGCGTCACCAACAGCAAAATAAGTTGTGTCTCCATGATCTCCTGCACTTGGATGCGATTCTTTGATTTCTAAACTGGAATGCAAAATGTTCTCAGCGTATTTCTTTGACGTGAAATCTTGGGGCAGCTTATGGAACTCTGGATCGCCGATCTTCCTAGATCGCTCCGAATTCACCTTTCTATACGTGTCAAGCATCACTTTCATCATTGCCTTCGGCTTATCTGAGAGTTTTTTCACATCGAAATGCTCCAACATGTTGAGCCATAGGAGAACCGATGCGGCCTGGCTGTTCGGAGCGCTCTCGTATACATCAATGCCGCGATAATCAGTTTTGAGAGGCTCGTTCCAAGTCGAACTATGGCTTGCAAAATCTTCCAGAGCCAGAATTCCTCCCTGCTCCTCTATTCCCTTCACTATTCTCAACGCAAGGTCTCCCTTGTAGAAGCCTTCAGGTCCCTCTTCCTCTATCTTGCGTAAAGTCAGGGCTAGATCCCTCTGCTTCAGGACCTCACCAGAGTCCGGTGGTTCCCCGTTTGGGAGAAAGATCCTCGCGAATTCCACGTATCTTCCCAACAGAGGCTTTGAAACTTTGATTGACTGTACGTACTTTCTAGTCAGCGGCAAGCCAGATTCTGCATAATAAATCGCTGGCTGTAGAAGTTCATCTAGTTCCATACTTCCGTATTTTTCCAGGAGTTCCCCCCACGCATGCACAATGCCCGGGACTGTCAGTGCAGAAAGAGGGCCGCGCTTTGGTATCTCATTCTCTCCTTTGCCCTTGTAGAAATCTATAGTTGCATTTTTTCCAGCACGCCCGCTTCCATTTAGGCCGACGACCCTGAAGCCTCCGAGTTTAATCAGTGCGAAAAGATCTCCACCCAGTCCGCAGAGATTATTCTGTACGACGCAGAGCATCGCGCTTGTGGCTATTGCTGCATCGATGACGTTGCCTCCTTTCTCGAGGACTCTTGCCCCAACGAATGAGGATAGCTCATGGGAACTAGCTACAAGTCCTTTTCTTACCATCACGATGGAACGCGTTGTCATAGCTTTGCCCAAGAATCAATTGTCAATACGGTTGTCAGAGTATAAGTATTTGATCATGGTAGAAGGGTGGTATTTCCAAGCAGAAAGAAGATCTTCAACTTGGGGATGGAAAAGTTTCAGATCCTGATTCTCCCCTCATATTTCAGCGGGACTCAATTTCGGAGTAGATTTGTTCAACTTCTCACACATAGTAAGTAGAATTGTATCTAAAGTCAATAACTTTTCTTGAAAATACCGAATCGGAAAAACAAACGAAAGAACACCTTCTCGATCTTTTGACGAAACACAAAAGAACTCGAGAGATAGATGTTCAAATAAGATCGAGTGATCCGAGATGATGGTTTCTGGCACATCTATCCTGATCTGACTCTTGCGACAAATCAGCTTCTAGCATATGATGAAGGCGAGTTCATTTTAATATACCTTCATGAAAACCTCTATTGGCTTCTGAGCAAGCATCCTGACAATTTTTATGTGGCGATGAATGATCTTTGATCGCGGTACCGTTAGGTTCCAGCGGAAAGAGTTGAAGGCCGAGCACATGATGAAGAATTGACTTACATTCATCTTATTGCATGCTACTGGAAACATGTCGCATTAACACAGATCTTTGGCCAGGCTACTGCGGCGAAGATCCTCAGAAACCATGATTGTTATCGTTGGATTTACAAGACCATTCTCGAGGATGGAGACAGTCTCAAATCAATAATGGATAGAAATTACCTGAGCGCCTTTTCTCAATGATCGATTCTCTTTGTCAAGTCAATCCAGTCAATAATGAACTGAATGCCGGGGCGAATGTAAATTGGATTGACACAAGTACCGCAGCAGGGAAGGGCAAATTTCAAGAGATACCAAAATATGCAATGGGAAGCGCTTCACGATTAGTTAATAAAGGGAGAAATCGGCATCTTTGACTCTACCTTAGAACTAGAGAGGAAGTTGACGATTTACTTTTGAAATACGTGAAGGAATTGAACACGTACTGTCCAAAGTGCAACAAACACACTGTTCACTCGGCCTCGATTTACAAGGCGGGGAAGCAGAGGGCGAGCGCGATAGGTGCAAGGCGTCACGAAGAGGATATACACGGCTACGGGGGCCAAAAGTTCCCGAAACTAGTTAGGACCGCAAAGACGACGAAGAAACAGGTAATCAAACTCAAATGCAAGGAGTGCGGCAAGTATGTGTCAAGGCTCGGGATTAGGCTTCGCAAGCTTGAGATAGAGCAGTAAAGTGATAGAATTGGTAAAGAGAGAACGCGTATTCATCCCGAAACCAAAGAGCGCATTTCTATCTGGCACGTGCGTAAAGTGCGGCACTGAGAATGTTTTTTTCTCAAACTCCACATGTGATGTAAAATGCAAACAATGCGGCGAGATCCTCGCTTACAAGACTGGCGGCAAGGTCGAGCTGAGCGAGAGCATCGGCGAAGAAATCAAGCGCCTCGACTACTCTTAATAGTCAGCGGATTGCAAAGCTTTCCAAGCTTGAAGACCTTGGCATTTTGGGATCATGGCCTTCAAACATAGGGGAAACTAGATGAGCGCAAGAGAGACACAGACCCAGCAACAATTGATGCCCGAAGAGGGCGAGCTCGTACTTGCAACTGTAAACGAGATCAGTCCCCACGGCGTCTACGTTTCGCTGGATGAATACAACAGGCTCCGAGCGTTTCTCCACATTAGCGAGATAGCAACAGGATGGGTTCGTGACATTTCAAGATACGCGAAACCAGGCCAAAAAATAGTTCTTAAAGTCATTCGGCTAAATAGAACGAGGAGAGAAATAGATCTCTCGCTCCGCCAGGTGAGCGGCGAAGAGAAAAGGCAGAAAATCATCGAGGTCAAGAAAAGCGAAAAGGCAAGAACCATCCTAGATGCGTTAAAATCGCACCTTGGCAACGACGAGAAAGCAGTTAGGGAGATCCAGGATATTCTACTCAACCAATATGATTCACTCTACGACGCTTTTGAGGATATTGCTAGGAGGGGCCAGAAGGCGATCCTGAGAGTAGAAGGACTGCCGCCTAATTATGCAGGTCCACTTGAAGCAATCTCAGAAGAAAAAATTGTCATTCCGATAGTCGAAGTGCGGGGAATCATGGACATCCGTGTCAAGACCCCCGACGGAATTGAGGTCATAAAAAATGCATTAAAATCGGTCGAGGAGACAAAGGCTTCTGGCGTTTCGGTGAAGACCGTGTATCTTGGGACGCCACGTTACCGGCTGATCGTAAAGGCCGAGAACTACAAGGTGGCGGAACGAGCTATACAAAATGCACGTGAAAAGATCGAGGCCGCAATACAAAAGGCCAAAGGCAAGTTCAGTTTCACCAGAGAAGGTTCGCGAAAGCAGCTTGAATAGGCTACTTCGCAGGTGCAATGACTGTGGGAAATACACCCTTCACCTGCAATGTCAGAAGTGCGGCTCCTTAAACACAGTGAATCCTCATCCTCCAAAGTTCTCTCCTGAGGACAAGTATCTTCGGTACAGAATGAAGGAACGATATGAGGAAACTAAAGAGCAGAAAATCTAACCACGCGAAAAAGAAAAGGAAACAGCAGCTTGCGGAAACCCCGAACTGCTGTGGAGAGAGACCCTAGTGATTCGTTTGTCTTGCCGGTCTTTCACCCATCATGACGACTGCAGTATCCCTTCCTGTGAGTTTGACATGCAATTTCGTCTCGGGTACGATAATAGGGTGATTCCTGTAGAACGGCTTGATCCCGTCGATTCTTCCCACGTCTACACCCTGCCAGAGGTTGTGCATCTTGGACCGGTACATACGTCCTTCGTAGTCGATTAGGACGATCGATTCACCTGGCCTGGGGAAATGCTGTCTGTATTCCTTTGGCACGACGAGCCTTCCGCCCGCGATCCACCAGTCCTTCACTGTGACGTCGAATTCGATGGAGATAACTTGCTGCTGCGATTCAGATCTTGTAGTCGTAGCGTAGTTTTCTTGACTCATTTTAGGCCGATCGAGGCTCAACCACTGGCCTGACCCGATTTATCCATAGCTATCCGTCAAGATATGTTGACGTTTCTTCTATTTTCGTATGGGCCCGTGCTGGCCCATTCTAGACTATGAATTTTATCTCTCAATGAATAGAGAATAGTCAACAATATTTGCTATGAATCGGAAACCGCTACTCCGAACGAATATCAGTTTCGGGCATGTGAGTTAGTAAAGAGATTGGCTTTGATGGACTCTGCTGGAATAAATCAGGGCAACTGTAATTGACAAAACCTGCCCCTTGGTTGTTCAGATTCCGGGTTTTTGCATGTTATTCATGTCTTTTGTCTAGCTTAGGAACAAATATCGGGAGAGGAGTGTCCGTTTGAGCCTTTCCTGAGCTTCTAACGATTCTCAAAAACTCGCTGGAAAATAGGCTCGCTGGCTCCATTGCTGGAACCAGAGCTATTCTACATTGATTAGCGGTGCCTAATCAGGCGGGATTTCCTTGTACGCGAGGTCTATGTTGATGCCTTGCTTCTTGTGGTACGACCTCGAAGCCAAGTAGATCACTGCGCCTGCGACAAATGACCCTACAACATACAGATAAGCAAATTCATATCCAGGAATCCCGAATGCTGTGAATGAAGTCCCCCATACTGTCGGATACGCAAGAAATTGGTAGATGATGTACCCGAAGACGACTGCCATGAGAATGCCTGCCACTTGAAGTGTGAGTCTTGCTCCGCCGCGCTCTTTCCTAGTTCCATAGATCGCTGCCGAGATTCCGACGAAGAAGAAGTATATCATCGCTGCAATCACGGCCGCAAAAAGTGTCTGTAGGCTGCCATAATAGTAGGACACTACTCCTATCAGGGCTATCGTCACTACAAGATCAATTAATTGCGCGACTACTGGAGATCGAAATCTCGGACTGACATACGAGATCTTAGATGGTAGGAACCTGTCGAAGGACTGGGCGAAAAGATACCTCGAAATGACAATGATGCCATAGGCCAGTATAGAAAGCTCCCAGAGTATCCATCCAATTCCAATGAACCAAGCAATCCAAACATTGCCTGATACTCCCATCGCGAGCGTCCAGAAGTTGAAGGTGTTCAGGATAACAAGATTGAAGTTCGTGAGTGCCCCATTGATGAAGCTGTATCCGCCGACATAGTACATCGTTGCAAACGAAGCCGTCACAATGACGAAGACTATAAGTGCAGAGATTGGCACATTCCAGCGTATCGCGCTCTTGCCCTTGACTTCCGATGCAACAGCCGGCGCAGCGTTGAGCCAAGGAAATACAAAGATAGCGAAGAATGGAAGGAGGAAAATTGTGCTCGAGAAATTGAAGGTTGAAGTCCCAAAGCTCTGAGTGTAAGAGTTTGAGACCTGACTATATGTTGCATTCGCACTAACGAAATTCTGCATGTAATTTACCACTCCGGTATGACCCGCGGAAAGCAACACGAGTATCGCTACAACCACAGAAATGATTCCAACCAGCACAAATACAGAAACTAATCTGTAGCCGGCTTTGGGCTTAAATATATTGATCGCGATCAGGATTGCGAATATGACTGCGCCCAGGATGAATATCTGTGTCGGATCTCCTCCCTCCCCCGAAGGAAGAGCAATCGAAAGATAACTGGAATTGACCTGCGCGACAAGCACTGCGCCAATAGCAGACACTGCCGACAGAGAAATTAGGGCGAGGTAAGCAAGTGTCTCGAGTGAATAGCCCATGAAAGAGAGTGAACTTCCTATTAGACCGCCAAACGTCCTTGACACCCAAACGTAGTCTCCTCCAGTTCTCGGTAGTCTTCGTGTCATCATTGTGTAAACGACGATTTGAGGAATCGAGAGAACGAACGCAATAATCGCTCCGTATACCAGATTCAGCCCTGACACGAAAGCCGCAGGGATGGCAAGAGTAGTGAAACCAATCGTCGCGAGAGCGGCACCCGCAGACATGTTGCTGATGTTTAGCGAGATTGCATCAAGGAATGAGACGTTCTTGACAAGGCCAGTGGAATCGCGTACAAACGTCTTTGTTTTCTGGGTCAATTCGGCCGGCCGACGTTGAATCATTGGTATAAATTGTTTGTGAGTGGAGAGGGAAGATTTACATATTCCTGTAAAGAACTTCAAACCGTTTGGAATGCAGGCCAATGAAGGAAGGCGCTTGGCCCACAGGCTGAGGACAGAGACGAGGCCAATCGGCTCATACGAGTACATCCAGTCTGTGATCGACAGACTCCGCCTTGCGAAGGAAACCATGACCTATTCCGAAATGGAGTCGGCTAGCGGAGTTCACTCGACCCTTCTTTGTAGGTACGTAACCGGATCCATCAGACCCTCAAGGGACCAGGCGGAAATTTTGGAAAGATCCATTTTGGGGCGATCAGGCTTTAAGGAGAGGCTCAAGGAGAAGATGGTGATTGTAAACGGCGGGTACCTAGATCTCCACCAGCTCATAGGCGATCCCTCATTCTTGCGCTGGATTTCAGGCGATGTCGCTTCGCACTTTAGCGATTTGAGATGCGACAGGATACTCACCGCGGCTTCGTCGGGAATTGCCCTAGCCACGGCGATAGCGATGCAGTTCGGCGTTCCAATAGTTTACGCTACGAACTCGAAATCCTCTGGGTCGGGGCCGTATTTTGAAGCAGACCTTCACTCACAAAACCCGTCTGAGATCTCAACTCTCTATATCCCTTCGACACTCCTGCGGCGTGGCGACTCTGTGATAATTGTGGATGATGTTGCAACTTCGGGAAGGACAATGTCGGGCCTAGTGGAGCTCGTGAGAAGGGCAGAATGCAGACTCGAGGGAATCTTTGTTTTGGCTTCACGCAGTAAGGTCTGGAAAGAGAGGATCGCCCAGGCAATCTCTGGCAACCCAGTCAAAATCTCCGTTTACTTTGAGATGGATACTGAAGGGAGGAGAAGATAGTGGCGAAGAAAAGTAGGATATTCTTTGTCACCGACATCCACGGTTCGGATAGGTGCTTTCGCAAGTTCATCAACGCTGCTAAGTTCTACAAAGCGCAATACCTTATCCTTGGCGGCGACATTACTGGTAAAGCGATGATTCCTGTGGTGGATTCGGGGAATGGCACATGGAAGGCAGACTATCTCGGCGAGCAAAAGGGATTTACAAAGCAAAAGGAACTGGAGGAATTTGAAAAGTCGCTTGGGGACTCTGGCCTCTATACAATCAGAGTGTCAAAGAATGATTACGAGGACCTTGAAAGCAACAGGGAAAAAGTAGTCGCCGCATTCTACGAGGCGATGAAGAACTCTCTGGAGCGATGGGTTTCACTTGCAACGGAGAGGCTCAAGAGCACCGATACGAAATGCTTCATCTCCGTCGGCAACGACGACGATCTCGTCGTTGATGATGTCCTTTCAAGAATTGATTCTGAGAATATCATCTTCTGCGAAGAGAAAAACGTCACAATCGACGGCCATGAGATGATCTCACTTGGAACGAGCAACAGAACGCCGTGGAACAGTCCTCGCGAGGCCGACGAAGACGAGCTCAAGAGAAAACTAGACATGATGGCCTCGAAGCTCCAAAGGCCTGAGAACGCAATATTCAGTGTACACGTTCCGCCGATTGATTCTGGGATCGACGCGGCTCCAAAGATAGACAAGGAGTTCAAGCCAGTTATGGCAGGGGGTCAGCCAGTGATGATTGCAGCGGGAAGTGGAGCGGTCAGGGAAGCGATAACTCAGTACCAACCACTCGTGGGTCTTCATGGGCACATCCATGAGTCAAGAGGCATTTATAAACTCGGGAGGACCGTTTGTATCAACCCGGGCAGCGAATACGCTCAAGGAATCTTGCGGGGCGCGATTGTCGACCTTGAGGAAGACAAGCTAGCAGACTATCTCCTAGTCTCCGGATAGGAATTGAACAATTTGGAAATACAGCCTGAAGAAAGAAAACCTGCAAAGCAGGTTGAGATGGGAGCTTTTCCCCAGGCCGATGTGATTCTTGAAGCCGAGCGGATTTTGCACTTTGCCTCGGAGCGAGGCATTGTTTTGAGGCTTCTTGGCGGACTTGGCGTGTGGTTTAGCGCCCCATCTGCCGTGAAGCCAGAGTACGCTCGCAAGTACCACGACCTTGATTTCATTGGCTACAGAAAGCAGGCTTCAAAGATCGAGAAATTCTTCGCCGAGATGGGATACGCCCCGAGAGAACTCTTCAACAAGCTTCAGGGCAGCACGAGGCTCATGTTTTTAGATTCAAAGAACGAGCGGCGCGTTGACATTTTCCTTGACGGGTTCACGATGTGCCACAAGTTCGATTTCAAGGACAGGCTCGAGCTTTGCGAGAAGACACTCCATCCTTCAGACCTCATAATAACAAAGCTCCAGATCTACGAGATCAACAAGAAGGACGTTACTGACATTGTCACACTTATCGTTGACACGCCGATGACCTGCGAACACAAGTCTCAAAGACATATCGACGTAAAGAGAATCGCAGAGGTCTGCTCAGAGGATTGGGGGACGTACAAGACAATAACGCTCAACATAGAAAGAATACTCAGGATGCTTCCAGAGCTTGGAATCCCGAACTCAGACGCTGTAATTGTCCGCGAGAGATTGCACGTGATTCGCAACGAGATCGAATCAGTGCCTAAATCATTCCGCTGGAGGATGAGGGCGAAGGTCGGAGAGAAAGTAAGGTGGTACGAACTGCCTGAATCAGACAGTTAGAGCTCTTTTTCACTCGTAATAATGTACTAATGAAAAAATATTGTATTCTCTTATCTTTTGCCTCCCTTTGAGAAAGTCAAGCTCAACCAAGAACCCGAGGCAGGAAACTTTTCCGCCCATTTTCTCCACGAGTTTCGTGGCAGCCTTTGCGGTTCCCCCTGTCGCAAGGAGGTCATCTACGATGCCCACCTTCTGCCCGAGATTTATGCTATTCTCGTGCATTTCAAGGAGCTCCCAGCCATACTCGAGCGAGAATTCCTCCGTGAGTTTCTTGCCCGGAAGTTTGCCCATCTTCCTCGCAGGGACAAAGCCGACTCCGAGATTATAGGCGATGGGTGCGCCAATCATAAAGCCCCGAGCCTCAATGCCCACAAGAACGTCGATTTTCCTCTTCGAAAAAAGAGCAGTCATCCGATCAACCGCCCTCTTAAAGGCCGCAGGATCCTTGAGAAGCGTCGTAATGTCTATGAAATTGACTCCCTTCTTGGGGAAACCTGGGATCACTCTCAGCTCGGATTTGAGATCCGAATTCTCTTCTCTGGTTTCCTTTTTTGGCAATTTGATCGACACTCAAAGAGCTGAAAAGCTAAGCTCAAGGCAAGTTGTTTCGTATTGATTCTTATAATTTCCTTCTTTAGTCGGAAAGTTTGAAAGATCTGAGCTAGCCCTGGATGGATCCAGAATCCGGATTCTGCATGTGCGGATTACAATTCGTGTTGCGCTTCGCTTTCTGTGCTTCACAAATGAAATAATATACTCAAGCGCGGTTCGTTTTGATCAAGGTTTGAGCTACGATACTGATACTCAAGCGAAAATGGACGAAATGATGGAAAGTGAGAAGATCGAGGCAATCATGCGCCAAGCTCGACCACAAGTCGCCGTTATCGGCGTAGGTGGTGCTGGGTGCAACATTGTCTCTTGGGTCAAAGAGAAAAAAGGTGGAGTCTCGGGTGCAAAACTCATCGCGGCAAACACCGATGCGACACACCTCAGCATAGTCAAGGCTGACAGAAGAATCCTGCTCGGCGAAAAGACATGCAGAGGTATGGGTGCAGGTGGTTACCCGCAAAGAGGTGAGCAAGCAGCGAGGGAATCTATCGAGCAAGTAAGGAAGGATGCAAGTGGATCAAACATCATCTACGTTGCAACTGGTCTCGGTGGAGGAACCGGAACCGGAGCCTCGACAGTCATTGCTAGCGCTCTAAAGCCAACTGGAGCATTGATGATTGGCGTTGTAACCCTGCCATTTGCTGTTGAAAGATTCAGATACAATAGCGCCAAAGAAGGTCTTGCTAAACTAAAGAGTGAATGCGACACCGTCGTCGTCATTGACAACAACCGCCTTGCGAAAGTCGCAGGTGACCTGCCGCTCAAGGAAGCTTTAGGTGTAGCAAACGAGCTCGTTGGTGAATTCGTGAAAGGAATCACTGAGACAATCACGACTGCAAGTCTCATCAACATCGACTTTGCAGACTTGAGAGCTATCATGGAGAAGAGAGGAATTGCCGCAATAGGTGTCGGCGAATCATCTGGTGAAGACAGAATTGAGAGAGCTGTCCAGACTGCACTTGATGCGCAGCTCTTGGACATAAAGGATGCAACAAAAGCATTCGGTGTCCTAATACACGTCGTGGGTGGAGAAGACATCACACTCGATGAAGTAACTCAAGCTGGAGAAATGGTCACGAGGTCTCTGCCACCAAAGGCACGCGTGGTCTGGGGAGCAAGAGTAGATCCCTCTCTCCAAGGAAGAGTACGCGTGATGGTTGTACTCACAGGAATCGAGAGCACATTCCTTTCGAACCAGCCAGGAACAGTCTCAAGACTGCTTCGCGCAAGGAACTAGAAGTAACGCGTAAGACGTGGAAATGAATGTGGCTCTAGTCGCATTCATTTCTCTTCTTTCCTTTTCCCTTGGCGGATACTAAACTGTATCGTAGTGTATGAGAACCGATACGATCCCACGGGAAATGGGAAGAAAAAAGAGAAAACAGAGCTGGAGAAGCCCTTGGCGCTTTCTGCGCTTCTGGCTCTGTTCTCCCTGCCTATTCTTTTTCTCGGCTCGAGCGCCTAAGAGATTCGAATCCTATTTTTCTACCACAGCGTTTCTATGGAAGGTCCATTCGACCAAGAGTCTGCCACTACCACTCTGCCGAAACCGTATTTTTCCCACTCAGGTTCGATGTACGGCGCCTTGCGCCATTCGGGCTCGATATAGGGAGCCTCGTTCCACTCAGGTTCGATGTACGGGGCATTCCTCTTCCATTCGGGCTCGATATAGGGCGCAGTGCTCCGCCCAGGTACCGCGAGCGGCCTGCGTCTGACTGACATGGCACTTTTGGAGCGCAAGGCAGTTACTATATAATCATATTTTATTGCTGTAAAACTATCTATTTTTTGTCAAAAGTTGGCCCAATAGCCCTAAACCCAGATATGCAAATACAATTGGCCAAGCACGCTTTTTCGGGGTGAATTTTATTTCACCTGAACAAAAATTGGCCGGCCAGTCATCTCTTTTGGGGTCTTGAGCTCCATCATTCCCAGGATCGATGGGGCTATGTCAATCAGGCCCTTTTCGTAATCAGGCGACTCTAAAATCTTCCACTTTGTTGAGAGAAGCACAAGGGGCACAGGGTTCGAAGTGTGGGCAGTGTGTGGTTGCTTTGTGTCCTCGTCGAACATTTTCTCCGCGTTTCCGTGATCGGCTGTGACAATCATACTCACTCGGTCTTCGACTTTTCTCCAGGCCGAGAAGATCCTCCCAAGGCACTCGTCGACTTTCTCGACCGCTTTGACAGCCGCGGAGACGTTTCCTGAATGCCCCACCATGTCTGCATTTGCATAGTTGATCAGCGTGAACCCATACCGCCCGGATTCGATCTTTTCCAGAGCATTATCTGTGATTTCCTGAGCGCGCATCTCAGGTCTTTGATCGTACGTTCCAATTTTCAAAGAGGGAACAAGAATTCTTTCCTCGAGTTTCATTGGCTTTTCCGTCAATCCGTTAAAAAAGTAGGTCACATGTGCATATTTCTCGGTCTCTGCTATCCTGAGCTGTCTGGTCCCGTTCTCTTCCAGCACGTTACTCAGAGTGTTGAAGATAGGTTCTCTTTTCAAGAGTGCTCTAACATTCTTCAGACCTGGATCGTAGATAGTCATAGTCATCAGGTGTATGTTTTTGGGGCGCGTCTTTTCACTTCTATCAAAAAGGCTCCCGAACTCTTTTTCATTGAGCACGAGCGCTTTTGTAATCTGCCTCGCTCTGTCCGGCCTGAAGTTGAAGAAGAAGATGAGGTCGCCGTTTGCTATCCCTTGGTAATTTCCGATGACGCATGGAGCGACGAATTCGTCAGTGGTTCCCTTTTCGTACGCTGCCCTGATCGATTCTGTTGAGTTCTGAAACTTCTTGCCTTCTCCGAATACTATAGCGTCGTAAGCAAGTTTCGTCCTGTCCCAGCGGTTGTCCCTGTCCATCGCGTAGTACCTCCCCGACACCGTGGCAATCTGTCCGACTTCTATGGTCTCAAGATAGCTCGAAAGCGACGCGACATGGTCGATCCCGCTTTTAGGGGGAGTGTCGCGCCCATCCAGAATAACGTGGACCTTAATTTTTTGTACATCAAGATCCTTCGCTATCTTGAGAAGCCCGAAGAGATGGTCGATGTGGCTGTGCACACCACCGTTTGAGACAAGGCCAAGAAAGTGCAGTGTCGAGCCCAATCGTCTCGCCTTTCTGAAGGCTGAAACTAACTCCCCGTTCCTTGCAAGCCTTCCAGATCTGATCTCTTCGTTCACCCTCATTAGATCTTGGAATATTGCCCGGCCGGCACCTATCGTCAGGTGCCCAACTTCAGAGTTGCCCATTTGCCCTTCGGTCAAACCGACACATGTTCCAGATGCGCAAATCTCCACTGAGCCAAACTGTGATTTCATCAAGTCGAAATTAGGTGTCTTTGCCATGGTGATTGCATTGAACCGCCCTGGCGTAGTAATCCCCCACCCGTCAAGCACGATGAGGACGACTTGGTGGCTCACTTTTTTGATATGAGATCTTTGGCTTGCTTTTTTTCTAGAAATCATTCGGATTGCCCTCCCTTTGAGAAACATCCCATTCTACAATTTCATGCGTAATCCTATTTTCGCTAAGAAGTCCATTGGGAGAATTCACTCGGATATAGGTTCCGCTCTGTCTATCAGGTCCTGGATTATCCGGAATGTTAGTCCCCAGACAACGTACTCCCCTAACAAATTGTATGAGGGCACCTCCGCCTTAATCCCGAAACGCTCTATGCTGTGCTGGTTAACGTTTTTCTTGTCCATGAAGTATGACATCGGCACCCAAAAAGAGCTCTCTATCTCTCTATTGTCCAGAGCAACACCCGTCATCTCTGGGGCAAGCACTACAAATGGGAGCACCTGAATCGAGCTGAGGCTTGTGGGTATGACTTCGTTGAGTCGTCCAAGGAGCTCACAATGTGTCAGGTCTATCCCGGTTTCCTCCATCGCCTCGCGCGCTGCAGTGCTTAAGATGTTCTCATCCTTTTCCTCAAATCTTCCACCCGGAAAAGCCATGTGACCTGACCACGGGTCGCCCTCCCTTTCCTTCCTCTTCACTAGAAGCAGTTCTAGGCTTGCTCCCGCTCGACCGTCGGGCTTGAGTATCACCGAAACCGCAGCCCTGGGCAGATTTTGAGAATCTGGTGCCATGGTATTCCTAGCAAGAGAAACCTTGAGCCTCTCGACTACCAACCTATCTTCTGCGCTCAGTGAGCTTTCAATGTTCGTCGGCGTCGCAACCTCTGCTGTTCTCCCCTAGAACGACTTTGCTAATATCAGTTCTGTTCTTCTCATTACATTCCTCGAATATGTGTTGGGAGAGCCGCGCTGTTAAATAATGGATAAATGCTGGATATGGCATATTTCTGGCGCGCTGGAACAATGCTAGGCTCATTTTTGTTTTTTGCCACGCTTCTGCTATCGCATTCTGCTCTTGATGTCACATCCCTTTTCAACTTCACAGCGAGTATGGTGGCCTTTCTCTTCATCATAGTTGTCGTACTGATTTTCATTTACGTCTACGACAACCTCCGAAGAGGAAAAAAAACCACAAACACCTAGGCACCGCAAAGATATCGGCGGGCGTTTCAACTAAGAACCTGCCAATTATGACCCTCATCATTTAAGAGGCAGTTTGAGCTGAGACTTCTTTCCAAAGAGGGCCAGGTTGGAGATCAATGCAGACCACGCTCGATTCTTTCGAGGCTCTCGACGCGCATGTCGAACAGAGATACCAGGACCTCGGATGGTCTGGGCTCACTTCGATACAGAAGAAATCATACAAACTTCTGATTCGCGGCAAGAGCGCGCTCCTAGTTGCGCCAACCGGGTCCGGAAAGACCGAGGCCGCGGTGATTCCGATTTTTTCAAGACTTGCAGCCAAGAAACCAAGAGTAGACACTCGTGGGATCAGGATGCTTTACTTAACGCCTCTTCGGGCTTTGAACAGGGACATTTTCCGAAGAGTGATATCCTACGCAGAAGCTGAAGGCCTGAAGGCAGACATCAGGCACGGGGATACTTCCCCATCCGCAAGGCAAAAGATGCTTGTAAGCCCTCCAGATGTTCTGATCACAACGCCGGAGACGCTAGGAATAATACTAACGAGCAGGAAATTCGGCAAGTTTCTGGCGCAGCTAGAGGTGATCGTCATCGACGAATTGCACGAGCTGCTAGGAAACGAGAGAGGAGCCCACCTCATGGTTGGAATAGAGCGCCTACAAAGGGTTGCTCGTGATAATGAGCTTATTCGTGTAGGGCTTTCGGCAACAGTGGGCGACCTTGAGGAGGCTGCGAGCTTTCTCGGGGGGACAGGAAGGAAATGTGCGATAATAACAGACACCGTCGCAAGGGGTTACGACGTCAGCGTTAGGTTCATCAATGGAAACCTGAGCAACGTTGCGCTCGGAATCCTTGATTACGTGAAAGAGGAGAAAGGCAAGGACAAAAGCACGCTCGTATTCACCAACACGCGTGATGAAGCAGAGTTCCTCGGAGCAGTTCTTAAAGCGAAATCTCCAGATATCCCGGTCGAAGTGCACCATGGCTCCCTCTCCAAAGAAAGCAGAGAATCAACGGAATCCGCGTTGAGGAGCGGAGACGGCGGCATTGTGGTCTCCACCTCTTCTCTCGAACTCGGGCTTGACATCGGAACGGTCAACTTAGTTATCCAGATAGGATCGCCCCGGCAGGCAGTGAAGCTTATCCAGAGGATAGGAAGAAGCAGGCACAAGATGCGCGAAACCGCAGTTGGTCTTGTCCTCACAAACAGGTTAGATGAGGAGCTCGAGTCAATCGCCCTACTTGAACGAGTTGCGGAGTCATCCCTAGAGCAAACTAGAGCGCACGAAAAGCCTCTAGACGTGCTTGCTCATCACATTGCCGGACTTGCGCTGGAGGAGAATTACATGAAGGTCGAAGACCTTGTTTCTCTCTTTGGAAAGTCGCATCCCTTCAGGAATGTGAGTGTTGAGGATGTGGATTCTGTTTCAAGGATACTTGAGCGACAAGGGATAATTCGCTACGACGGTGAAGTGATCAAAAGGCGCGGTCCGAAGACGTACCAGTATTATTTTTCAAATCTCTCGACAATACCCGACATCGAGCAGTACGCTGTTATCGACATCACGACAAAGAAAATCGTAGGGAGGCTGGACCAAGTATTCGTCGGCGAATACGGCGAGCCTGGCAAGCCCTTCGTATTGAAGGGCAGCTCGTGGAGAATCATTTCCGTTGACGACGAAAAGAAGGTCCTGCACGTCGAGCCAGGCTTCAGAGACCTGAGCACGATCCCTTATTGGGTGGGCGAATTGATACCTGTGGAGTTCGAAACCGCGCAGCTCGTTGGAAAGCTTCGCAGAGAGATTGTTGCAAACGGATCGGAAAAAATAGTCTCAGACGAACAAAGAGAAAGGCTTGTGAATTCAGAAACCCAGCTAAAAGGGATTGCTGATGACAGAGGCTTGATAATTGAGAAGAGAAAGGCTTCAAGCGCGATCATAGTACATGCTTGCTATGGGACCAAGATCAACCAAACACTATCCACGATACTCTCGACTTTGCTTTCATCCAAGATCGGTTACTTGGTCGAGACGAAATCCGACTCGTATCGAATAATGCTTTCTACAAATGGCGCACTTGAGCCAAGACAAGTCGCAGAAGCGCTCAGGGAGGACATCATAATCGAAGAAATTCTCAAAGCATCAATCGTTGGAACCCATCCACTCAACTGGAAGATATGGTATGTCGCGAAGAAATTTGGAGTCATCGAAAAGACTGCGCAGTATGACCGGAGGGCCGCAAGGCTCATCCAAGACAGATATAGAGGTACTGCGCTTTACAACGAAGTGCTAAGAGAGCTCTTCCACGAAAAGTACGACATTGAGTCAACTAGGAAGATCATGCAAAGTCTTAGAATGGGGACTACTGGGATCCGTGTTGTCGAGCTCGAAGAATTCTCCGCACTTGCAAAACCCATACTCGAGTATGTCTCGAGCTTTGCCGCCCTTCCTCTAACCATGGAGAAGGCAATCCTTGATCTCGTAAAAAATCGCATTGGTAATGCAAGACACAAACTACTTTGTCTAAGCTGTGGGCGATATGAATCTGTCAGAAAGACGGACGAGATACATGAGCCAATAATCTGCCCACTCTGCCGATCCCGCCTCATTACAGAGACATATGCCTCTGATCTGGATCTCCCGAAGATCATTCAGAAGAAAAAGAAGGGACAGGCACTGACAGAAGAAGAGGATAAGAAATTCAGACGTGCTTGGAAGACCTCAAGCCTCATTCAGAACTTTGGGAAGAGAGCAATAATAATTCTCTCAGGATACGGCGTGGGCGTGGACACTGCTGCAAGGATCATAAGGAAAACCGCCGATGAAGACCAGTTCTACCGCAACATCTATCTTGCTGAAAAGAACTATGTTGCAACCCGCGGCTTCTGGCAGGACTAGGGCGTTTCAACTTGGAGACTTTGTATGGATCTCCGGCAACAATGGAATTCTCTTGACTTTAGGCTTTCTTCCTATTCCAAGAAGTTTACACTAGAATAGTTCTTGAACACGATGAACTTTTTCCCTTCGTGCGATTGCACTTCCACTGCCTCCAACTTGAGTCTCATACCAGCGGATATTTTCTCCAACAACCTTGATAGCCCTCTCCAGGCGTAGATCTTGATTTCACCAGTCGGATCCCCTATGGAGAGTTCCGCCCGCTTCACTAGTCCCTCCCTCGTTTGAACCTCTCTACTAGAAGATTCCGAGAGACTCATGACATCAAGAGACACTATTGACGGCGAAGTGAGTCTCTCTATTTCCATGAAAAGCGATGAAGAATTTGGAATATCTTTTCGCTCCGATTTCACTTTGGAAATCGACCCTCGTTGAGTGCAGATAGCCTTCAGCCCAATTTGATCCAAGGAATCAGGCTTGCAGAGGATTACATCATCTCGTTGCACATTTACCATATCCTTAGCAGCGGCATTTAGAGCAGTAAGGGAGATTTTCCTCTTTGTCGAGTCGCAGATTAGCACGTGCGCCGAGTCTTTTTCTACGTCCTGATGTCCTCCAATTGAAAGAATCCGCGCGACGAAGGCCAGAACCTGTTGACGCTTTTGTTGGTTTGGCTCCTGTGTGGGCAAGCTTGTCCTCAAATCTCGATTTAGTTTGTCGGCAAGTTGTTTCATCCATTTGGATGTCTCCTCCCACTTCTCAAGTATGAGTGTGGCCTCATCTCCGTGGAACTCAATTGACTTGGTTCCCTGAAATTCTGTTTCCTTTGTCTTGACACCAAGGAGAGTCACGCTCTCGTTTTCCTTGATACTTTCAAAGACGGGATTTGGATTCTCCCAGAGCACGACCCTTTTTTCCTTGCCTGAGCCAATGAAGTTCAGCCCGAAAGACGTCAGGTAGCTCTGAGTACCATCTTTTCTTGTGAAATCTGCCTTTCTCACTTGTCCGCTCACCTTTCCACGAATAATAACAGGATGCTGCGACTTGACTTCCAGATTCGTTGTAATTTGTTCCTCCAATTGTGGAATCTCTACGGCAAAGGGGTCAGAAGCGTCAAGCTTCTCAATGCTTCCCCCTGCAGAGAGGTTTAGAACCGGCATCCCGTCGAGGCCTGCGCGTGTATACGCTTTCGACAATCTCACTGCGGTGCCTGGGCGGATTTCAGATTCATGAACTTGCATTGCAAGTGTAGGATTCCATAAGCTTACAGGAACCGTTGAAGTTCCGTCGTACACGACGAGCTTTGAGACAAATCCTGTTGATGAATCTGACCTGCGAATGAATTTCCGTGGGGGACCAATTGTAAGGATTCTCGCGACAATAGAAACATCACTTAGGTTGTTTTCAAGGTCTCCAAGTTTGATTTTTGCTTCTTCATATCTCAGCCCAACGCCAACATCGGAGGCGACAAGAAACAAAGCACCTTGGTCGGTCAGGTAGCCACCACCAACCTTGTTTTTCTTCTCTTCAACCAAGTTCAAGACCTGGTCTCTTTTTAGCTCGTTCTTTCTAGCAAGCAATTCATTCAACAACGCGTTGAAGACGGAGCTGTTGCTTCCACTCGACTTTGCCTTGGATGCCACTTCGCGCTCATGGTCGATTGCCAAGGTTGAATTCTACCATCGAGGTTCAACAGGAGATGGATTTATTACAATATGGGACTCGATCGAAGCAGGTCTACTCTTGATTCAGTTCCATCGGTAATGGTCAGTGATAGCACAAATCGATTCTATTGGGTGGGTTGAATTTTTGAAAAGGAGCCACTTCGACTTTGGACCGCAATTCAGAGCCGCGCATTTGCCATTTTCTGACTGCTCCAGTGATTTATCAATCTTTTTTAACTAATTTGTGTGGAGCGTAGGCGTTTGAATCTATTTTTATTCACCAATTGTGAGAGATGTTTTCTTCTAGGCAATGCATTAGTCAAGAATCATATCTCTCCAAATGTCACTTCGTTTTTATCTAAAACATTCAGCGCTACTTCTTCCCGGAAAGATCAAAAATGAGCGCCCCGCGTAGAGTCCGCACCATTTACTCAGTAATCGCGTCTCCGAACCGTTTAGACATCCTTAGGATTTTGAATTCAAAGGGACCCCTAAGCTACTCAGAGCTGAAGACGCTTGCGGGGTTCAAATCAAAGAAGGAGTCTGGCAAGTTCGCATACCATCTGCGCAAGCTTGTGAAGCAGACGCTGATTTCATTGAATAGAGCCGAGCGCAAGTACACAGTCACGAGCCTTGGGAGGCTAGTCCTCAACCTCACACGCCAGATTGAAGAGCAGTCCATGCTCGAGTCGGGTAAACTCTACGTCCGAAGCTCGAGACAAGCCATGGAGGAATTCAACGCAGACAAGATACTGCAATCGCTTGTGAATGAAGCGGGTATGCCAGTGGAACTTGCGCAAAAGATCGCTAGCGAAACAGAGGCCAGAGTGTACAAATTCCAGACAGCATACCTCACCGCGCCGCTTATCAGGGAAATCGTGAACAGCATTCTCGTGGAGCACGGATACGAAGAATACAGGCACAAGCTCACTCGATTAGGACTTCCAGTGCACGATGTAACTGAGCTCATCGTTAGGGCAGGTGATGGCATGGAATCGCTTGACTACGTTCTTAACAAGACTTGGGGCAAGGTATTCTCTGAATACGCAATACTCACAAAGATTCCCCGAGATGTCTCTGATGCGCACCTCTCAGGAGACATACACATATCAAATTTAGGCGCTTGGGCCCTCATGCCTGATACCGTCTACTTTGATCTCAACGTTCTATATACTAACCCGATCAACCTAGGGAGCAAAATAAACAATGTTCCTAGACTTGGTGCAATCAAGACCTTTGACTCTGCTCTTGAGACTCTCGAAATACTTGCTGATGCTCTATCAAGGGAAGTCTCTCACGAACTCTGTCTAGACAGTCTCGTTCAATATCTATGCAAGCTATATTCCCCGAGGTCTCAGGAGGAACAGGTGAAGATTTTCTCAAGACTCTTCATTACTCTGTCGTCGGCCTTGAGTGGTGCACCTACACGCTCAATCTCCTTTCGCATTGGAGAGCCATCAAAAGATGAAGATGTTTCCGCTCAGATTGAATTGAGAGATTCTTTACTCAATGCGTACGCGAAATACGTTGCCTCAGTCCCCTTTCCACGGATCAATCTGGTGGTCGACCTTGGCAAGTACATGGACAGACGTGTTGTTGAGGGAATTTCTCAGACCATCAACGCAGGCGGGGACATTGCAGTCGAGTCAGAGGGCAAGTTTACCTTTTCCGGCTATAGAATAGATTCAATCTCAGGAAATCCCAAATCATCTGTGGATGGATTAGCTATATTACACAATCTTACTATAAATCTTCCAAGACTTGCTTACGAATCAAACAAAGATGAAACCTACTTCCGCGCGAAACTCGCGATCATGCTCCAGACGGCAGTGAACTCACTCGTGAGCAGGAAGGAACTCGTGAGGGATTCCCTTAAGCGTGGACTACTGCCAGCAATATCGCAGTTGCCTGTCGTGAGCGCAATCGAGGATCTACCACTTGTGGTGAATCTTCTCGGATTGAACGAAGCGGTATCGAGTTTGATAACAGAAAAAGAGACCGTGCTTCGACAGGAAATCTCCCTGAAGACGATTGAAACAGCCTCGAAAGTCGCAGCAGAAAAGGCCGCAAAACTTAATCAGCGGGCCTTTGTCTCTGTTGTGGATGGAGAAGGTTTCCAGAGACTTGCCGACATCGATTCTGAGCGTTACGGGAGGTCTCAGGAGCTTCGGACAAAAGGGTATCGCGCAGGGGTTTCCATACTTGCGAACCAGTATGACAATCAGGAACTTATAGACAATGCTGCCGCCCTGTGCAGAGCATCCAATGGAGGTTGCCTTGTGATCTTTGATTTTCCGAAAACCGATATAGATGGTGTGCTGAACCTTCCAAACCTTGTCGCTAGCGCATCAGGGCGAATCCCATTCGCGCGATTTTCTCTGAAGCCAGACGTGTGCAAGAAGTGTGGAATGAAGGTTTTTAATGGTGGAAGATGCAATAATTGCAAGTCAACCGTCCTCGTTACGCAAGCAATGTTGAACTAAGAAAGTGCGTCATGCGCGGCATTCTCTCTTTTTCAGGCGATCCTCCATCAAAAAATTGTGCGATGCCGAACATAGAAAGAGCTCTTGTGAAAAAATTTCGCGCATAAGCTTTCGAGCCATGTTCAGTCAAATGTCAAAACAAGTTCACAAATTTTCTCCGCATTTTTCTGATCGACAAAGCTGTACGTTGTTAATTGCTTAATATTAAATACAGAACCATAAATTAAGAACAGCGCGTTATGGACGTAGCAGACAATCAATACTACATTGTAAGAATTTCGTTGTACAATTTAGAAAAAGGTACTTCTGAACTTGGTGTGAATTGCTCTGTTCGTAATCTTCGGCAAAAATAGCACGGTTTAAGCTGTGAATTGAAATGGAAACGAATTCGATAGATGACAAAATCGCGGAAGTTGAGGACGTCCAAGTCGCTGAGGAACTCGAAAATGTTCCAACTCCTATTGAACTGCCAAAGGAGACCCTGGATTATTTCAACAATGACGAACTCAGAGCTAGGGTCTTCTACGAAAAATATGCCCTCAAGGACCCAAGTGGTGTAGTAGTCGAACGAACCCCCGTGGACATGTGGGGACGCGTCGCCCGCGAGCTCGCATCAGTCGAAGAAACCGAAGAGAAAAGACGGGAATGGGAGAAGAAGTTCTACTGGCTTTTAGAGAATTTTAGGTTCGTGCCCGGAGGTAGAATAATGTTTGGAGCCGGACAACCCAGGCGTTCCACACTCCTCAACTGCTATTATCTTCCCGTCAAGAGTGATTCTTTAGAAAGCATTTTTGAGTTTTGCAAAGAAGCGGGACGCACATACTCGTACGGTGGAGGCGTCGGGACTGATATCTCCATCCTTAGACCACGAGGCGCGCCAGTTAACAATTCCGCAGTGGTTTCAACAGGATCAGTTTCATTCATGGAGCTTTTCTCGGTTACGACCGGAACCATAGGTCAGGCGGGAAGACGTGGTGCCCTGATGATCACGATTCATGTGGACCACCCGGACGTCATCGATTTCATCAATGTAAAGCGGGATATTTCCAAGGTCACGCATGCAAACATCAGCGTCTGCATCACTGACAAGTTCATGCAGGCAGTTGAAAACGACGAGAACTTTGAGCTTTCTTTCAAAAATGAAAAGGCCGACGTGAAGAGGGTTGTAAGAGCGAGGGATCTCTGGGACAAGCTCGTAAGCTCTGCCCATGCGTCTGCAGAGCCCGGAATAATTTTCTGGGACAATGTCAAGAATGAATCTCCTACTGAATACAACGGCATGGAAGTTCATGGATTCAACCCTTGTTCTGAGCAATGTCTAGAAGATTATGGTTGCTGCTGTCTCGGAAACATCAATCTCTCTGCCTTCGTAGTGGATGAATTCTCTAACAAAGCGCGACTTGATTGGAGGAACTTGGAAAAGGCCGTGCGCTATGCGACTCGGTTCCTCGATAATGTTCTCGATTACAACAAGGACAAACACCCGCTTCCCCAGCAGACAAAGGCGTCACTTTGGTCAAGAAGAATAGGCGTTGGTTTCACAGGCCTTGCTGACATGTTAATCAAGCTGAACCTAAAGTATGATACCCCTCAAGCTATCAAATTCGTGGACAAGTCCTTTGAGCGCATCAAGAACATGTGCTATGACGAGAGTTCAAACCTTGCAGAAGAGAAAGGGGCCGCGCCTGCCTTTGATTCAGAAAAACACCTAGTACGGCACTTTGTGTCACGCCTCTTTCCCGACGTCAAGGAAAAGATTAGGACGCAGGGAATCAGAAACTGCTGTCTTCTTACCGTTCCACCGGTTGGAAGTGGCGCGATTATTGCGGGAACGACTTCTGGCATCGAGCCGGTCTTCGCATTGAGCTATGTTCGAAGGAGCAAATCGCTCTCCGGCAACGAATTTAGAGTGTATCACCCCCTCGTTCAGGAATACATGCGAAGGTTCAATATTTCGTCGGATGCCGCGCTCCCCGATACATTCGTTACTGCTCACAAGATCAGGGCAGAGTCGAGAGTTCAGATGCAAGGCACGATACAAAAACACATAGATTCAAGCATCTCAAGCACTGTCAATATTCCGAGAGAAACAACCGTAGAGGAGGTCAAGAAGATCTACTTCCAAGCATGGAGAGCTGGTTGTAAAGGAATCACAGTCTACCGGGAGGGAGCCAGAGAAGGGATTCTGCTCACCGAGGAAGAAGCCGCAAAGCAGAAGGGAAACGGTGTTTCAGGAAAAAACCAGGAAGCCTACCAACGCTCAAAGATTCTTACTGGGCAGACCATCAAGATGAAACTTCCTCAAGGAAACCTTTACGTCACGGCAAATAGAAATGGCGACAACATAGTTAGGGAAACTTTCGTCACTCTGGGAAAGTCCGGAGGAGACGAAAAGGCCGATGCTGAGGCGCTGGGCAGGCTAATCAGTTTGTACCTACAGCACGGCGGCAAAGTTGAAGATGTGATCCACTCCCTCAAGGGCATTCAGGGGAGAGATGTGTCATGGGACAATGGACAACAGCTCCTTTCGGTGCCCGATGCAGTTGCAAAAGCGCTGGAGAACCTTGCGGGAACAACCGTACAACTCGAGCCAGAGCTGAAGCACTGCCCTGATTGTGGCGAGAATTCGATCATTTTCGAGAATGGATGCTATCGCTGCACGGGATGCGGATATAGCAAGTGTAACTAGAGAACTATGACCATATGCCATAGCTCTTCCAGACCCATGCATTTGCTACATTTTATTTCTTCAGCTCACACATCGCCCTTTGTCTACTCTCTCTTGAGTTTCTTGACAAGGCCTCTTGCCTGACAGGTGATTCTAGGAGTCTTTCCTCCAGCCACACAGCTATCGCAGTCCTGCTCTGAACTTGTGCTACTGATAAGTTCGCCCAGAGGCTTCGACTTACTGAGAAATCTGCTCATGCCATAATGATCTGGAATCCCAGATGGCCTAAATATAAGCCCTAATATTTACAAATTGCCTTCAAGAATTCAGAATGAGCGAGAGAAGAGCAGCCCTCACGTTTCTGCCGTACTGAACCTGTTTGAAATACCTCGCATGTGGTGTTGCATCAAGGTCTGGCCGTATCTCATCCAATCTTGGAAGTGGATGCATGACTATCGCGTCACTCTTCATCATTCCCGCCAGCTCTGCGTCCAGATAGTAAGATCCACGAACCTTCTCGTATTCCTGCTCATCGGGAAACCTTTCTCGCTGAATGCGTGTTACGTAGACCACATCGACTTCGTGAAGGACAGACTTTAGGGACTCGCGCTCTGTGATTTCTATCGATTTATCTTTGCCGGCTATCTTTTCGAGGTTGTAGGTCGCTTCTCTCCTAATTTTTAGAATAGGTGGAGAGACTAAGTCAACCTTTACGTCGTACTTGGAAAGGGCATAGATGAGAGAGTATACTGTGCGTCCGTACTTGAGATCGCCGACGATGCAAATGCGGAGGCCATCAATCCTTCCCTTTTCCTTGTAAATCGTGTAAAGGTCAAGCATTGCTTGGGTCGGATGCTCTTCGGTTCCGGTTCCGCCGCTTACTATTGGCTTTAGGGAGATCTCTGATGCAAACCTCGCTGAACCCTCCATTGGATGCCTAAGTACCACAACATCGCTGTTTGCCTCAACGATGCGTACTGTGTCTGCGAAGGATTCGCCTTTTTCAATGGAAGTGGTCTTTGTCTCGCTGAATCCTACGGATGTTCCACCAATCGACGCCATAGCTGATTCGAAGCTAAGACGTGTCCTTGTGCTCGGTTCGAAGAACATTATTCCAAGAATTCGGCCCTCACCCAGCGAGACTCTTTCACGATATTTCATCTCGGTGAGCTTATCCGTCGTAGAAAACAAAAGCTCAAGATCTTCGCGCTTGAAGTCTTTGAGCGACAAAACATCTCGTTTGTAAAACGGATTTGCCAAAGCATCGTCTCCGAGCGTAATCTTTCTTAGCGGCTAAGCTTTCGAATATTAAAGGGATTAGAGCGAGCTCAGTCCCTCTGTTAACCTGCTCCACGCCGCACAAACGTTTAAAACAAAAGGGAAAGGAAAACAATAATCCCAAACATCCATAAGAGACGAGTCCCTTCTTTGAGCAAGAGCGTTTATTCAGGAACGAAGGCATTTGCTTTACGCGGCTCTATTCTTGGTTATGCCGTCTACGACGAACTCGCCGACTCTGACGGACTAGACACATTCGTTTCGAAACTCAAAGGCACCCCATATGGAGAGTTTCTCGCAGATCTTCAGCACCCATATGACGCAGTTGCAATAGAACTCTCCCTGCAAAAGAGACTCGGACGTGTGGGGAAATCGATGATAACCGCGACTTCGAATTCCAAGGTACTATCAGCTTACTACTCGAAATTTCTCGCCACGAACCTCAAGAACATCCTCAAGGGTCTCGCCCTTGAAAAGTCCTATGAAGAAATCTCTAGATTCGTAGATCTCTACGCCGAAGAGCTTGTCGGAACGCGCGATGTGATCGTGAGAGTGCTTGCCTCAAAGAGATTAGATGAAGCCGTGTCTACTCTTAGGACAACCCAGTACGGAGAAGCAGCTGAGCAGGCGATAAAGGCTTTCACAGAAACCAGAAACTTCCAAGTCATCGATCTATACATCGACCGGGCGTACTATCGCAATCTTCTGAATGCATTTCTTGCTGAGCGCTCCAACAAACGCGACCTCCGCGAGCTAATATCTGTTGACGTTGATTCCTTCAATATCACTGCTGTCTTGAGGGCCAGGGAATGGGGCCTCGGCGTAAATGAAGCAGAACAACTCATCGTCGAACCTGGTTTTAAAGTCTCAAGGGAAATTCTTACAGCACTTTCGAGGTCCGAAGCCCCGAGCGAATCCATAGCACAGATCGAAAGAACGCCTTACGCAGGTATTGTGTCCCAGCAGGACGCTTCAAACACGGCGTGGGTCTCCCAGCTTGAAGCTGGTTTTGAAGCTTTGAAGTTTAGGGCCGCTCGTCGGACTTTTACATGGGATATATTTTCAATTAGTGAAGCAGTAGGGATAGTGAAGCTTTTGGAATTCGAAGTAAGAGCTCTCTCCGCAGTTGCGTTTGGAATCGAGCAAAAAATACCAAGAAGCGAAATAATGCAGCATCTTGCTTGGCTCAAATCAGAGTAAGAAATCGGCCGAAAATTGGTTGGCATTTGCAACTCCAATACACTCTAGTCTGACGAAAGCATCCGGAATATTGCGTTTAGAATCTCTCTCCGCAGGATTCATTCTCGACTATTTTCTTCAAAGGACTCAACTTGAGTAGGCAAGAATGAAGTGAATGATTTTGCTTTGAACAGAACATTCCCTTCTTTGTGGATCCTTTGTTCCCTTAGGCGGATCACAATATATACTCCAGTGTGAAAAGGGAGGTGGAAAAGCAAAAGAGAGCTTGATTCAAGCTCTTCGGTCTCATACCTCACGCCTTCTCTTCGCAGTACGCATTTTGATTGATAAAGAATAGAAGTAGCAGGGAGGTTCGGGCATTAATTAGATAATAGTCCAAAGCCACTGCTTGCACCTCTTATGACACTACCATTCGAGTGGGAGCTACTCATTAGCTCTTGCTCTGGAAAGGCACAAAGATTCATCGCTCTGTACGAGTTGTGATTGAATCTCCCTTTCTATTTGCACAACGCTGCGAAATGTATTCAACTCTTGATGGATGCTTTTGAAGAGCTTCTTTTTCAAGAACTACAAGGTAGCTATCTTGTATTGCGCACCCGAATCTGTAGGGATCAGCGCGGAGATTAGAATAAATTTTGAGATAATCTCTGGGCACGGCTACTCGCGTTGCATCTGAGAGATCTTCCACTCTAGTGCCTTCTTGAACTCAGAATTGTCGACCAGATTCAGGTTCTTGCCACAGGTCGGGCACTTGAAAAATGCCTCCATCGCTTCCTCGAAGGTGAGCTTCTTGCAAGTGGGGGTTTCGCATGAATAAAATTCGTGCTCATTTTCGTAAGCTAGCCGCTGCTTCAGCTTGTCAAGCGCCTTTCTCTTTTGCGCTTCAATAAACCCGTCAACTTGATCCCTCTGCGCTTTCCACCTGTAAACAAACCATCCTCTCTTCAAGTCCCTGACCCTTAAGCCAGTAATTAGGGAACGTCCAAACAGATCATAGAGTGCCTTGCGGACGGAATTAATCTTAAGACCTGTTGCGCTTGCGATTTCTTCATCAGTGGCGTTCTCGTTGTTCAGTAAGGCCCTTGCGACCTTGACATAATCCTCACCGCCAAGCAGACTTGCAATCTTGACAAATGAATCCTCATATTCAATTTTAGTTGCCGAACTCAATTTTCTTCTCCCTTTCTGAGGGTCTAATCCGAATTTTCGCCCTCGGGAAGCTAGAATATAGCTCTTTCCCCCTAAAAAATCTATCTAGGAAGATCGCAAGCGCTGCGACCTCACTATGTGGCTGGCTTCCGACGGCGACATTGAAATTCGCCATAGAATAGATCTCGGCGGGAACTTTTTCAGATCCTATGATGACAAGAAGCTTCCGATCTTTGAATCGTCTGACGGACTCCTTTATCTTGGGAATGGCTAGGTCCAAATTTTGCCCATACATGGTCAAGTGCACGATAACCCCCTCCCAATTCTTCACCACTTCCTTCCAGCTCTTGGAGTAGGAGATCCTGAAATCTCCGCCCCACCGCGAGTTGACACGCTCGATCGACCTAATCGTGTCGTCCTCATCGGCGCCAGTCATCAAGATTTCAGTCGCGCCGAACGCCCGCGCCACAAGGCCCGAATGAGTACTCATTCTTGTGTCTCTCACAAGCCTGTGTCCCAAGCGCAACACTGAAACACTGCATTGAGGACCGTCGTCAGCATTGAAAGGTGTCTTGCTCATCTGCTAACGCGTCCGTCAGTTCTTGAATAAATTAGATATACGCTTGTCCACAGGGAACCCAGAATTCTTAGGCAGTTTCTGTTTCGTCTTCGACAGGAACAAAAAGTTCGATCTTTAGGAAATGTTCCAATTTTGTTGCTAGTATATCGTCTGGTTTCATGCTGGCTGTTTCAAGGTGACTAATTACCGAGGGTTTTTCATTGATCTTGCGGCCTAGATCTTCCTGTGAGAGCCCAAGCATCTCTCTCGCCTCTTTGATGACTTTGCTGTAGTCGCTTCTAAGCTCCGTCTCCTCTTCATCATATGTTGGTGCAGGAGGAGAATAATTACCTCTTGGAACGCGCACTGGTATCGGTGACCCAACGCGCGGCGGAGACCTTGATACACTGTGCGTTTCGGGGACTCTCGCTGGTGTGCCAAGACGCGCGCAGCTGTTGCACACTCGGAAAATGCCACCGTCCAGATTCACCGCTTGTGGCTCTCCTCTGATGTTGTTGCCGCAGAACTCGCAATTCATGGATCGATTTTCCTCTAACTCCTTCCAGCGCAAGCCATGCATTTATTCCCTTTGCATTCCTAAAACCTAATCTCTCATAGATCTATTGATTAACTCCCGAGCAAACAAAAATAGTCTCGAGATGCCACTACGGAAAAAGGAGACTTTACCCAATCCTACGAGATATCATGCATCCAAGTCGAAACTTGCTATGAGCCTTGATTACATCTTCGGAAAGGGAACCAGTAAATGTCTTGATTTCGATGTGATTGATTTTCAATACTCGCGTAAGACTGGGAGACTTCGATATGTCATGGATCGGGAATCGAAGGAAATCCTATTCACTTTTCGAGCTAATGGTAGCATCGCCCCGACGATAAAGGGCGCCAGGATGATGTTAGGTAAGGTCATTCTAAAAAAATCCCGGCCGCGGTGGGTCGTTACTGTGATCGACGGTGTTTCGGAACTCATTGCTAGCGGCAAGACAGTGTTCTGCAAGCATGTTGCAGAGTGCGACAGGAATCTCAAAGCAGGCGAAGATGTCGCTGTGTTAAACCAGAAGGGAAAGCTTCTCGCCGTAGGTAAAAGCGTTGTAACAGGCGCTCTGATGAAACAATTTAAGAGGGGGGTCGCGGTCAAGGTGAGAGAAGGCTTGGGAGTAGATGGCTCCGCAATCATTTGACAATAGACAGACGCGTCGCATGCTTGAGCGCATGGGCGTCAGTATGGAGCAGATAGAGGCCGTAGAAGAGGTAATAATCCGAATGCCCGACAAAGATCTAGTGATAAAGCACGCGAGTGTCTCGGAGATGAAGATGAAGGGCACTCGGATGTTCCAAGTAGTGGGCGACGATATTGAAGAGAGAATGCGTGAGAAACCAAAGTACACTCGCGAAGATGTTTTGCTTGTGGCCCAGCAGGCGAGCGTGAGTGAGGCAAAGGCGGAACAGGCGCTCAAAGACACTGACGGCGATCTTGCGCAAGCCGTTCTTCGTTTGAGCTCGTGAAATCGTGCGCTCGGTGCAAAGTTTAAGACTGCCTCAGAGGAGGAAAGTCTGAGCACGGGCATAACAAACTGCAGGTTAAGCACTTTAGAATTCGCTTTTGAAATTTAGAGGGTATTGAAATTTGGCATCACAGGGCTCGCAGAGCACTGAACACTATCCGACAAAGCACGAATCTACAATAAAAGATGCGATTGCATCCATTTCTGCCATGGAGAAAGAGCTTGATGAGCTGGCTTCTCAGGTTTCGGAGATGAAGAAGAAACTCGTCGCGTTCGCAGAATCAAGAGCAGATCAGGCGAAGTCAGAGATAATAGAGCAGGCAAACAGGGAAGCTCAAGCGTACCTTGATTCGGTGAGAAAGGAAGCGCAGGCAGAAGCCCTGAAAATTATTGACAAGGGGAACAAGGACACTGAAGCATTGAAGAAGAGAACTGCTGGAAGCATTTCTTCGGCTGTTGATGTGATAATAAGATCGGTGCTTTCCATATAATATTCCCCATCTTTGGTTTCGATCTGGTGATGCTTTGAAAGTCGTTGCCATAGGAAGCAGAGGATTCGTGACAGGCTTTGAGCTCGCGGGCATGGACGGCGTCAAAGTTGACGATCCTAGTCAAGCCTTTGTTGTGATCCAGAAGTACATGGGTCAAAGCGATGTCGCCCTAATTCTAGTCTCAGACGACCTCTCAACACCAATTCGAGACAAGCTCACTGAGCTTCGGACGAAGAAACCGATGCCTCTTGTGTATGAGATCCCTGCGCCCGGAAGCAAGAAGCAACAAGTGGAGTACAGAGCGATGCTCAAATCGATTCTTGGAGTTTAAAAGTGAAATAGCATGAGTGGTGTTCAATACACCGTAAAGAAAGTGTCGGACGAGGCCCTTAGGGAAATGCTTGCTGATCTCGCCGAAGGCAAAACAGTTGCGGAAAGAGCTCTTTCTGGGAAGATAGTGCAAGCCCAAGTAGAGGTGCAGAGGATCGCAGAGCAACAGCAACGTCAGGCCGATGCCCTTCGCCGCCAAATAATCGGAAGCGCGGAGATGAGTGCACGTAACAAATCACTTGAGGTCGTAGAAGAGAATCTCAACCTTGCGTTCTCACAAGCTTCGCAGAAGCTTGAGGCCTCGACACACGGGGCGGATTACATGCGAGTGCTCAAAGGCCTAGTCTCTGAGGCAATTGATCAGGTGGCTGGAAAGGAATTTCTGGTAGCTGGGAATCTGCAGGACCAGGAACTATTGAAACGAGTTGCGGAAGAGCTTGCCGTTGAAAAAAACGTCAGGTTGACTCTTGATTCCAAGACGATAAAGAGCATTGGGGGCGCAAAAGTTAGATCGTCTGATGGATACGTCATGTTCGACAATACTTTTGAGGCAAGGCTCGAAAGGCTGAAACCAGTGCTACGCGCGCAGATAGCTCAGCTTTTCTCCGAGGAAAAATGAGATATCGAATATTGCGGTGGTTTGGTTAGAAATGGTAGTTCAAGGAAAGGTAATCTGGATAAGTGGACCTGCAGTCAAAGCAGAAGGCATGGCTGCCGCAAAGATGTACGAGACGGTCGAGGTCGGAGAGGCAAGGATGGTGGGAGAAATAATCCGCCTGACTGGAGATGTTGCTTTCGTCCAAGTCTACGAGTCCACATCAGGTCTTAGACCTGGAGAACCTGTGTACGGAACTGGGCTACCTCTCTCAGTGTCTCTTGGCCCCGGAATGATGGGAAAGATCTACGATGGTCTTCAAAGACCTCTTGACATCATCGCAAAGAAATCTGGGGCCTTCATAGGACGCGGAGTTACAGCCCCTCAGATCCCCACGGACGAGTTATGGGATTTCACTCCGAGAGTGAAAGTGGGAGACGAAATATCCGGTGGCACGATTTTAGGCGTCGTTCCAGAAACAAATCTCATCGAGCACAGGGTACTCGCACCACCCGATTTTCCCAAGAGCAGAGTCACGGATGTTGTAAAGCAAGGCAAGTACAAGGTGGAAGATGTGGTGGTGACTGCGGAAGCAAATGGAGAGAAAAAAGAGCTTAAAATGTACCATCGCTGGCCAGTCAGGATTCCGAGACCCATCATCGACAGGTTCGATCCGGAAATTCCGCTGATAACTGGGCAGAGAGTCATCGACACCTACTTCCCGATCGCGAAAGGAGGAACCGGAGCTATCCCTGGGGGCTTTGGAACGGGAAAAACAGTCGCGCTCCACCAAGTTGCTACATGGGCAGACGCGAAGGTTGTCTTCCATGTTGGTTGCGGCGAACGCGGCAATGAAATGACCGAAGTGCTGGTCAAGTTCCCCGAGCTCAAGGATCCCTCGACAGGACGTCCTCTAATGGAGAGGACCATTCTAGTTGCTAACACGAGCAACATGCCGGTTGCGGCAAGGGAAGCAAGCATCTACACTGGAGTCACAATGGCAGAATATTACAGAGACATGGGCTACGATACGGTGCTAGTTGCTGACTCGACTTCGAGATGGGCGGAGGCGCTGCGAGAAATTTCAGGGCGTCTCGAGGAAATGCCTGCAGAAGAAGGCTACCCGTCATATCTTGCTTCGCGCCTCGCAGAGTTCTATGAGCGCGCAGGGCGAGTTAGAGCGCAGGGATCACCTGAGAGAAATGGATCTGTCACAATCATTGGAGCAGTGTCTCCGACTGGCGCAGATTTCACAGAACCAGTCACGACTCACACAATCAGGTTCATCAAAGTTTTCTGGGCCCTTGACACGGCACTTGCTTATTCTAGACACTACCCTTCAATCAACTGGATGACCTCCTATTCTGGCTACGTCGACACAGTGGCAAAGTGGTGGCTGGTAAACGTATCCAAAGACTGGGCCTCCCTCCGTGCAGAGACTTATGAAATCCTTCAAAGAGAAGACACACTCAAAGAAATCGTGAGATTGCTCGGTCCCGAGTCGCTGCCAGACGAGGAAAAACTTATCCTCGAAGTGGCTAGGATGATCAAGATTGGATATCTTCAACAAAGCGCTTACGATGCCGTGGACACATACTGCAGTCCAGTCAAGCAGATAAAACTCATGACATTACTCACACAGTTCCACCATGAGGCGCTCAACACCTTGAAGAGTGGTGCCACTTTAGCGCAAATCAGGGGAATGAAAATAATTCCGAGGATGCTTAGGGCAAAGTTCGATGTGAAGGAGACAGAGCTTGACAAACTGGACGCGATTGCTGGAGAGATGAAAGAGGAATTCAAAGCATTGATCGCACAGGAGGTTGCCGCAGTTGCCAAGTAACACTATTGGTGGAGTGGAATACACTCGGGTCGCGGAGATACGCGGGCCGCTGATCGTGGTAGAGGGAGTGACGCGCGCCGCTTTCGACGAGCTCGTTGAGATTGAGACCGCGGAAGGGAAGAAGCTCGGGCGAGTTCTCGAAGTCGGTGGGGGAAGAGCAGTTGTCCAGGTGTTCGAGGGAACTTCAGGTCTTTCAACAACAGGTACAAGGAGCCGCTTTACTGGCAAGACCATGGAGATCCCTGTCTCCAACGAGCTGCTCGGACGCGTCTTTGACGGTCTCGGAAGACCGATCGATGGATTGCCTCCACCTGTCGGCGAAGATTTTCGTGATGTGAACGGTGCGCCAATCAATCCAGAACAGAGGGATTATCCTGAGGACTTTATCCAGACTGGAGTCTCTGTCGTTGATGCGATGATGACTCTCGTCAGGGGGCAGAAGCTTCCTATCTTCTCTGGCGCCGGCATGCCACACAACCAGCTTGCAGCACAGATCGCAAGACAAGCAACTGTCCTTGGAGAATCTGAAGAATTTGCCGTGATCTTCGCGGCAATTGGGGTACAGCACAGCGAAGCAGCGTTTTTCAGGCGCACTCTGGAAGAGAGCGGCGCGATCAGGAGAAGCGCGCTTTTCCTGAACCTCGCGGACGACCCGGCAATCGAAAGGACAATCACTCCGAGAGTTGCCTTAACTGCCGCAGAGTACCTCGCATTCGATCTCGGTTATCAGGTGCTTGCGATCATCACAGATATGACAAACTATGCAGAGTCTCTCCGTGAAATCAGTGCTGCGCGAGAAGAAGTCCCTGGGAGGAAGGGATACCCAGGCTACCTCTACACCGACCTTGCGACGATATATGAGCGCGCGGGCAAGATCAAGGGGAAGAAAGGCTCGGTCACTCAGATGCCTATTCTCTCGATGCCATCTGATGACATTACACATCCAATACCTGACCTCACGGGATACATCACTGAAGGCCAGATAGTGCTCGGGAGAGAACTCTTCCGCAAGGGAATCTACCCTCCAGTCAACGTGCTTTCTAGCCTTTCAAGGCTTCAGAAAGATGGCATCGGCGAGGGCAAGACGCGAATAGACCATGCAGAAGTTCAGAACCAGCTATACGACGCTTATTCAAGGGCGCAGGAACTCAGGTCTCTTGCTGAAATCGTTGGCAAAGCAGGACTCTCGGGAGTTGATGCTCAGTACTTGAGTTTCGGCGACCTCTTCGAACAAAATTTCCTCAAACAGTCACCAGATGAGAACAGAACTATAGAGGATACTCTTAGTCTTGCGTGGAGAACGCTGTCAGAACTCCCCGAAAGCGAATTGACAAAGATCCGTCTGGAATACGTCCAAAAGTACTACGGTAAGAATCCGCAAAAGGCCTAAGGGAAGTAAAGATGTCTGTCGCGTCTTCTGGCAAAGTGCTTCCAACCAAGATCGGGCTCATCCAGACCAAGAGGAGCCTTCGCACCTCGAGGAAAGTGTACAAGATACTCGAGGACAAGCGCGAGGTTCTTCTCAAGAGGCTTGATGAAATGATCAACGAGGCGCAAAAGTCTCGCGAAGATATGTGGACGCCCCTCTCCGAAGCGTATAGAGCACTTTATGATTCGTACCTCACGCTTGGGCCGGCGAAGCTTGAATCCATAGGGTCGAGCACCCCTCCGACATTGGATGTTGCAGTCAACGAGAGGACGATCGTTTCGGTGAGCGTTCCGACTATGGAGATCTCGCAGAAGAACGTCGGACTTACCTATGGATTTGCTGACACAAACACTTCGCTTGACACCGCAACGCGAATGATGCGGGAAGTACTGCCTGGCATACTCAAGGCGGCCGAGGTCGAAAACGCGATCTTCCGCCTTGCGACCGAGCTTGAAAAGACACAGAGGCTATTGAATGCTCTTGAGTACATAATCATTCCCGGCTATCAAGGCACGATCAAGTTCATCTCCGCGACGCTTGAAGAAAGAGAAAGGGAGGAGTTTGTGAGACTCAAGCATGTAAAGAGAATTTTGGAGAGGAAGAAAGAGAGGGGAGAGATGCTGAAGGCCGAAGAGATTATTTCGTCGGATTCTAGGCAGGCTCTTTTGCAAAAAGTAGAAGAAGATGAATTCGATGAGAAGGTCTAGAAGAAATGAAACAGGAAGAGATTGAAGCCAAGTTCAGGATCGTAAGGCAGCAGATAGACGAGATGCGTGTCCAGCTAGAAAAGCAAATCTCGGACAAGAATTCTGAAATAAATGAGCGCGCCGCGAAGAAATTCTCCTCTCTACTTTGACTCGATCTTACTAAAATGTAATATATTCTTCCGATTTCTTGAAGCAAGAGAAATTGCGGTCGTCGTCCAGACATCTTGGGAACTATGAGAGATGGGAAAGCCTGGTCTAGGACGTCAGCCCTCCAAGCTTTTCGATCTCTAGATCGAGAATCTTAATTCGAGAGTCGGAAGCGAGCAGAGCTGAGAACCCGGGTTCAAATCCCGGCGACCGCACTGATTCACTCGAAGAGAACTGTGTCCAGAATGCGCATGATCGGCTCTAGATTCGAATCGAAATGAGGCACTCTTTTCCAAGTTGAATGCCTGTAATCCCCATTGAATGCAAAGTGTGCCTCTCCTCGGATTCTAAGAAAAAACTCTACCAAATGGTAACCTCTAGACATATTCTGTCGAAGAAAAAATAATTCATTGGTTACGTTTTTGTTCATTTCGCCTTATATGACGAAGATGGATAGTTTTCCACTCTATTCATCATTTTTGTCCTCCTTCGGAAACAAATCAAGGAAGGCCCTCTTTGTCCGTTATAGTGTATGAAGAGAAAAGTTATCCAGCCACTCTCGTGACCTGGGATAGGCTGCTCCCTTGCTTCCAAAGCCATCTTGCTTTATCTAATTTCAAATCCCAAGTTCTGCTATGATAGGAAGATACTGTCTGCCCGAAGTGAGTCTACAACCAGTATCAAACTCGCCAAGATTGGGTGATAAAGAAAAAGCAAACTGAGAAGCAGATCGATCAAGTGGAGCACCTTTTGATCAAATCTCAGTTTTCGGCTTACTTTCTATTTTTAGCTATGATAATTGAGTTTAGAGAGGCCATACTCTTGCTCCACGCCTTTCGGCCCTCTTTTCCGCCGATTGATAGTACGCCTTAATTTGTTCGTTGTGTTCCCTGACATTATCTGTTACGACGGCGAACGCCCACCTCGCGAACCATCAAGGACTTCAAAGGCTCCAGAACATTTCGCTAATGCCTAGTCTACAAAGGTTGTCCGTGTTTTCTCTACCCAAGTTCAAATTTTCGGTTGAAATTAGATACAGCCTATTTGGCCGCAGCACAAGTGGATGTGAGAATCCATGCTTTTAGCGAAGGTACCGTTTAAGATGCTGAGCAGATTTCTTGGTTGGTTGAAATGGGAAAACGCAGCTAGATATTTCGCTAATCGATACATGCGTTTCCCAGAACTGGAGATATCTACCATTCATTTTTTCGTCAAATTTGCTTTTATTAGAAGATGTTCATAACTGATATCAAATCAGATAGACCCGCACTTGCGTTCTAAATCTTAGAACGAAATAACATTTGATTGAAAGAGATTTTGATCAAAAATGTCAATAATTGGCTATGTCATAGCAATAGCTGCATTAAGCGGAATTGGATTTTCAATCTTGTCTATTGCATTGTCATTACGAGCGTCTGATAATAGATCTCATGCGTCACAGTAGCTTGGCATGTTAAAGCTTAGGCTTCCAGCAAACTTCCAGAAGCCAATCGGCTAGAAATGGTCAAGAGCTGCATGCCCTATTTTTTTCTCTGCATTTCATGGAATAATTTCACAACCATTGTTGAATTCAGGATATTCAAGATCCGACTGCCCAAGAGACCCATTCTCAATGAGTGTCTGAACTTGAGGGAGTGCCTCTTGCAATTTCTTCACTAGGTGCCTCACTGTTGAGCAGATATGAGAAAAACCATTATTTCGGAGCATTTCCTGCGACCTGTTCACGAAAAGACATCTTCCGCCGCAGATATGGAATATGTCGCAGGATACACATGGTTCGCCAATGGTTGCTTTATTGCAAAGCGAGCGCGCGGCACTATCGTATATCGAGCCAATCATTGAAAAATCAAAATCGATTGATACAGGGCATGCAGAAATCCTGCCATCAGGCATCACTGAAAAAAAATCAATCCCGGAACCGCAGCGCAGTCGTGATTTCTCTCCAGACAGCAGTGAATTCATGACTCCAATGAATGGAACTATTCCGCCAACGCGATTTAGGCGCGACATCTCATCCACCCACGAGTCTACGAGCGAGGAGATGCCGGAATTGTATGTAGAGATCCACTCGGCAAGCTCCTGTTCAGTATTTTCTGACCCTTCCCAGAACATTGCAAAATTGAGCTGCCAGTGAACATGATCAAAATACCCCGTGCTCAGAAGATGCCGCACGTTTTCGTAGATATCCGTACCTTGCGTCACTGTCATCCTTGCCACAAGGTCTCCGCGAAAGCCCCTTTGTCTTATGAGCTTGACATCATGCATTGCGTGTTCGTACACGCCGTTTCCTCGCTCTTTGTCCGTGACTTCCCTCGTTCCGTCGATTGATACGAGAATGGTATGGAACTTTGACAAATACTGCGGTTCAATCCTGTGCAGGAATAGGCCATTTGTCTGGAGAACGAATCGCGCGGGGATCGAATCCATGATATGTTTCATTGTCTCGATTCGTAGAAGTGGTTCGCCTCCGTAAAACGCGACGACTGGATTGCTGTCCCGAGACAAGAAAGATTTTAGTTCAGCAATCGAATACTTGATTTCTTTTGGAGGAGTATCGCTTCCTCCTCCGCAGTAGTTGCAGCTGAGATTACATTCTTTTGTCAGGATTATGTGATAGTGCATGTTCTCAGGTTCCTCAGAGAGTAATCTCAACGATTTTGTCTCTTGATTTGATCCCCCTCACGATGAAGACCTTAGATTTCGGAACCTTGAAGTGTTTGGACAGAACTTCCAGGAGTCTCTTGTTAGCTCGTCCACCATCAGCTCTTTCATCGACCTTCACCTCATAGCTTTCCTCACTGACTTTGGTGACACGGACTTCTCTTGCGTTTGGAGTCACGCGAACCTTAATCTGCATGCCGAGCCGATCAAATCCATCATATGATAAAAATGCATTCGTAGATGAACAGTTTATCGTTAATGCTTCTCCAAGATTTCATTTGGAGCTCTGAATATTAATATCGATGTCAAAGGGAGTGTGCATATCCTTTGATAGAGCGCTCTGATTGAGGCAGAGACAATAGAGAGCTGAAACTTACCTTCGCGGTTCCGTAATTATGGTGAACCAACCGATCAAAGTTTGCTCTGCGACAAACCATTAAACGGCAAGATAGATTAGTTTATCCTCTTATGAAAGTTCTCTGCTTTGTTGCTTCTTCAGGTACAACGAATCTGCTAGTTGATATTCGGCTGACTACTCGTCAAAGAATTGTCCTGTGTTATACTATGCAGTGCGTTAGGCGTTAGCAAAATGAATGTTGTGTTTGGCTTGCTAAATTAAGTTGCAGTTACATTGACAGGCGCTATTGGCCCCTGCTGACCGAATATCTGAATCATGTAACTCTGACCAACAGTTAATTCTGCAAAGGGCGGCAAAGCCTGTGTCGCTTGACCGGAAGGACCCTGCACAATTGGACTAGGTCCAAACGCAAGTTCACCGCTCAATGTGAAAGTGACACTGGCGCCAGGACTCAAGACGAATCCTGCGGGTAGCTGCGATTGCATTGATACGCTTACGTTCAATTGACCTGAGCTAACTCCACTCGTCGAACTAGTAGGCGCAGATATCATCGGAACAGACACCATCATTGGTGGAAAGCCGAGGGTTCCGTTTGGGTAAATGAAGCGGCCGATTGGTTGCTCTGCCATAAAGGACAATTGTTGAGCTGGAGGCGTGCTAGAAGGCGGAACGAACCCTGTTGGGAACAAAGCGATGATGATAGTCCCGTTCGGGACGGGTTGCGGCGTCGGAGGCGGAGGCATGAAAAACGTCGTTGTTGAACTTGGATAGCTTAAAGCTGCCATAGTAGATCCTGGAGGAACAATTGAGTAAATTCCTGTATTGTTGTAAGAAAGAGTGGTCAAGGCAGCCGAGAAGTTGAATGCAATTGGCGGTTGATACATCGGGTACGCACTCATTACTATGCGAGTTCCATTGCGGAAAACTACCACTCTGTCCGGAGGAAGAGGACTGAGCACTCCTGTCATGAGCGGTGGCGGAGTCATTTGCACGTTGATTGGCGGGAAGTATACTTGTTTCTGCCCCTGAAGCATCAAGTTCATTAGACCCACGCTTGTATTTCCATGATTTGTGACGGTGACACTAAGAAGAGTAGAATTCCCATTTACGACGAGCGAGGAGTTAGTTATTGTCACGTCTTTATTCGGGTTGTTAAGAAATCCTCCAAAGTAGCTATTGTTGAAACCAAGATTCGTGCCTGTCTGCGGCGGGCCTTGCATCATACCAAAATCGCCCACCGGTGCTAGTATTGATTTGACCGCTGGCGTTAGAACAAATACGTTCTGATCCACCGTTTGTATCTCTGTCACAGTTGGCACCAAATCGACCAATGCTCCCTCCTTCCCACTGAAAGTACTGGTCAAGTTAGTCGTCAGAGTCCCTTCGCCAATCACAACTGAATCATTGACGCCGTTTATAGTTATGACTGCATTTGAAATGGTGAATTTTATCTGTTTGATTATTGTGCCGTTTGGCAAGTTCGCAGTGCCAATGACAATCGAAGAATTCAAGAGATTTAGGACGTTTACTGTTCCGCTTCCCGGAAGGTCAAGCGAACTCTCTGTACCACTCTGTGAAACCAAAAGTTGAACTCCTGAGTAAGAGACGTAGAGTGCTGTCGTCCCCGGCGGAACGTTCGGAGGATCTGTCAAGCTGACAAAGAAGGCATTTTTTCCACTACTCCCACCTGTCTTACTGTTTCCTAGATAGGGCAGAGCAAAATAAGCGCCTGCAATAATTACTGCGATTATGACGATAGCAGCCATGATTTTTCTAGACAGCATACGATTTTCTTCTTGAGCGTTTTTCAAGCAGAAAATATTTAGTCATTCGGAATTCTAAATATGATTTCGTGGTTTATTACCCAGCGGCGTGGTAAGTATAGTCGACCAAGACTGCTTTGAATCCCTAACATGTTAGGGTCAATTGTGATTTTCCGCAGAGCGATGAGACTTGTGAGGAAATCCGAGTGCGGCGGTTTGGCTGCATCGGATTCAGAGTGTATGGGTTCAGAAGTTTGGAAATTATGGAGATTCAATCAAGATACTGGCTTTTCAACAGGCCAAAACAGTGGCAAAAAACAATCGCCGTCCTGACCTAGATTTCGATATGATCCTATGCAAGACTTGAAGAGTTGGACCACTTTCTTACGGGCGGTGGTTGTCCCATAATTGTTGTGATTGAACAGTTTCTTAAGAGTCTGACCCCGTTGCGATTATAGGATTCGTATGCGCCCTAACATTAGAAAAGTATTGATCTGGTAATCCGATTTATGACCAGTCACTCTTTTCCTAGCAGCCTCATCTTGTAAAATTCGGCGAGTCTTCTTTCTTCTTCGCCTATATCTCCATCGACGACATAGCACGGGTCAGCGCCCGCGTCGTAGGCAATCGCAAATATCTGAATTATTTCAGTAGTTGCGTCTCCACGCTTCTCCAGCCAGACAATGATCTTTTTTGCGTCTTCAAGGTGCTTGGCGAGACCATCCACATGATGAATCAGGCCGGATTTACCCTTGATGTAGGCGTCGAATTTTATATCGTAACCTTGCTTTTTTAGAACTTCGGTAAATTCACTAACTGTTATCATTTCGGATTCCCCCCAGTTTGTTTGCCTTTTGCGATAGGTCAATCTCCATTCCATCTCTGATTATCAACTGCCCCATCTTCCAGGGCTTTACAACCAAGTCCCATGGCGTTATGACTCCCTCCCTGCACACAAGACACCATGCTCCACTCAATGGTTTGAAGAGTTCCGACGCCTCCCTCAATGTCGCAGATCCATCAATGTTGATTGCCTCGACTGACCCTACATCATCAAGCGTCGCCTCAAGCATCTCTTGTGGGGAGTTTCTAACAATGGCAAGCCTTTCTGGACTGAAGATGTAGCTGAGGATCTCTCTATCCGAGACAAACCTGTTGGTGTCGGAGAGAAAGACCCTCCTCACCGAGCGATTTATCATCTCCTGCAGCGCCTTGCTAAGCTTTGTGTCTTGCGGCAACGAAAACACCAGTGATGCAACGTCTCTTGCGCAAAGACTCGTTTCGAGAACTCCCCTGCTGTAGAGCGGTATCAGGTCTGCTAGCGTCGCAATCGCGTACGTTCCATGGTCATCAATAATCGACCATCCAAATTTGGTCCGAACGAATGCGCGGAAGAGGCTTGCGATTTCTTCATCAATTGGAATCGGGAGAACCTGAAGGCATGCGCTCTCAATCTGCTCAAAGAGAAACATGTAATGATCTCGCGGATCCCATTCAATGAGCTTGGATAGAATCGCTTGACCTGCAAAGGCAATCAAACGCTTTCCATCATTTGACACGAAGCTTAACGTCTTATCCGAGGATCTGACAATCGGCAGTACGTCCCTACGTGGCGTGTCAAGCAAAGTCCCTGCGACGAGTATAGTCATACCTTGCGCCACAACTGGAACAGGTCGCCTGAAAAGTTCAGGAAAAGCTTCCTTCAGTTTCATCTATTTGTCCACTCCTCTCGCTCGCGCCACAATCCTCTAGCCCGCGACGCAGCTTCTGCGAAGCCCTCTAAGCTACTTGAAATTCCAAATGCTGAATGCACTTCCCTCACGATCAGTCTTTCTACTACAGACCCCCCCCGGACCGAGCATTTCTTTGAGAGCTTCGATGAACTCCTTCGGCTTTGTCGGAATCTCTTTACGTTTCAGGCGGCTATTGTGTTCTATGTGCCATAGGATGGCCTTAGTTGCACTCTCTCCAAGAGAAGCCATTCCCCTATCAACGCACCCAAGAATCTTATCCTCAAAGCTTTGTTGGACCAACTTCTACGACTCCATGTGATCACGCGACGGGCGTCATCTTCACATCTGGATATCCACGGCTATGGTCGTATTCCACATGGTAAATTCTGGAAGGCGGTTTCAAAGAGCAAATTGTAAGGGCACCATCCATCTCATCTAACTTTAGATATGTGTCAACCACGTCTGCGAGTGAATCCTTCCTTTTGGTAGAATGCTTAGCAATAAAGATCCCTACATCGCCGTAGTGTGCTATCATGGCTGCTCCGCGTGCATCGAGCTGCGCGAGGTTTTCTGGTCGAAACACTGCTTCTAGTTTATCCATTCCCAAGAACATCAAGCACGCTCTTCTACCACCGTTCTCGTCAGTTCGGATCTTATCTGTCTCGTTCCAAACTTGTTCAAAGCTCTTCATCGGAGAGCTTGGATCCATCTGAAATAAGCACTTTTCACTGGATGAAGTTTCACCGAAATGCCCTATCCTCAAACTGCTCTCGACTGTTTCAGCATTGAGGTGGCGCAAGCGTGATTCTTTGATATTTTCAGGAGTCAGGCCGGACGTGGGTATGCTCATATTGCATCCTCCATTCGAGATAAAATTGCAGGCTATGCTAGTTGTGAGCGGCAGGTGCCAATCGCTTCCCAAGTATTTTCCTAGCTCTAGGAGTATTCTTGTCCCCTTTTTCATCCCTCCCCCAAGGAGGGCGTCAAGATCCTTGCTGCCGGTTGAATAAGAGTCCATTGAGTTCTTGATCCGTAGAAATTGTTTTGGCTTGTATCCTTGTGGCAGTTTCGACTCCACTGGATTAAAGAGCTTGAATCTTGCCCCAAATAAAGAGAAGAGGTGTGATTTCTGCGGGACATCTGAACCCCTTAATTTGTTCCACTCGATTCTTCTCACTCTTCTTCCGTCGCGCACTTCGTCCTTGAGCGTGACTACCGCGTCTACTGCGTAATCAGTGCTTGCGAGTTCGGGATTCTCACTTATGAAAACAATCCTTGCCTTTCTTGCATCTGCAATTGTAACGAGAGCTTTCTCTGCCTTCATCCTTTCGACGCTGTCGAGCTCCTTGGCCACTGTGTCCCATGAATCAAGTATCACCAAAGGCTCGTTCAACTTTGTGATTGATTCTAGAATCGATTCCATCACTGTTGCCGCATTGGCAAGCCTGATGTCCTCAAACTTTGCTGACTTCTGTGGCTTTGCTACCTTGACTCTTCCCTCTTTCAGGAGCGTCCCAAGTTCAGGATACTGGTCGAAGATCCCTTTTTCTGACACCCTACTTGAGAGATACACTCCTCTGCCATGGCGCTTGAGCAATTCCAGCCCAAGGAGCGTCTTGCCTGTTCCAGGTTCGCCTTTGATGAGGATTGTTCTGATGCCCTGATTGAGGAAGGATTCAAGGCCCGTATTGGTCGTTCGTGAGGCTTTTTTCCAGTCGGGGTGTGGGCCTTTGGCAGATTCCTCAAGGCTCAACAAATACACGCCATTTCGATAGAAATACTTGATGAGTATTTACGTAATGAGGATTCAGGTTCCATAGGAATCCTGATTTCCTTTATGCAGCAATTGGTAGAATGGTGGTTAACGTGCTTATAATTCGATGAGAGTCTACCTGAACCAAGTGGACGTTATGAGTATCGCTACAACTTTTGAGAACATTGAGGAGCTTGTCAGCGCTTACACTTGAAGAAGATACCGCTATGAAATCGCTCACCTTTGGGCCGTGATCCGATTCCTTGACATGCATTATCTTGACTAGTTCGGCGTGGCTACTTCCTTAGTTGACAACTGCTCTGAATACTATACAGATTGAAAGATGCACTAAGAGTCAAGGTCTCTATTCTCTGGAATACCTTTAGTATGCCATAAGCGCGCTTATTCGTAGATTTAGAAAAGACCTAAAACCCATACCAAAGATTAAATCTATATTGCCATCTTTCTAGGAACTCAGTTCTTTACAGATGGAATCGGACTAATGCCTAGATTCGGCGCCCTTCTCAAGATTCCTAAACTTTGAGCGCTCTGACATTGCTCTCTTAGACCAGCGTAAGAGCCGCAGAGAGCGCGCCATATTCCGCAAAGATAGAGTTACTTGCAAAACTGATTACAAAGGCGTCATTCTCGCGTGGTCGTGCGACACTTCTCAGAGTCTCCCAAGGCTCAGTCTTGCCACTTTTCTCGCAGTCTGTGCGATCGTCTGGAAACCTGAATCTCCCAGAAGAATAGACTACAGTTATGGCACCACTTGCGCCAACTTTTATCGATGCATCTCTCTGCTCCAATCCTTTTTTCACTTTTCCAGTCTTTCCGCGTATCAAAACGGCATACGAATATTTACCCATCCCAAGAGCTCTTCCATCAACTAGCGAAACCCATGGTAGTGAATGTGAGATTGCGGAATATTCCCTCCTCCCTTTTTGTGTGAGCACACAGCCGCTTGCTTCGATTCGGATCAGCCCGCGATCCTTAAGCCTCTTTATCAGTGTGCGCACTTCACCCTGACCTAAATTGAGGAGAGTTCCCAGCCTGCCCCGGCCAACTGAGCCAAGCTTCGATATCTCGAATATTGCCTTGAGAACGTGAACCTCCAAAAAGGCGGCTCTGGGCCCTTTATAATCAGCGGCAGTCAACTCCGCCAGTCGAGTACTCAAACTTTCACCTTGAAAGTGCCTTCAAATCTTCTGCTTTATTGGTTTCCCAACCTTGCCTGCCAGATTCAGTCCAATGTATATCGCGACACTGTCCTTGACGTCCATTGGATCAAACGATTCCAAGGCAGAAACAGCCTCTCGATGATTTGTTTCCATTTCCACGATGTTGAATCTGTGAACTTTGTGTGAGATGAAGACTCTTTGCAAACATTGTCGCGTATTCATAGTCTGGTGCAGGAGCTCCATCCAGCACTACGGTGTACGCACTCAATTCAGGTGAAAGAATCGTTTTTGAGACTGCTGCAATTATGCTCGTGTCCAGGCCGCCCGATAGAAGTGTCGAATCGCACATAGTTTCACTGACTGCTCGAATTACAAGTTCTCTGAGTGGTTTATTTAGGGCTTGCATAATAGTGTCAAATTGAATCCAATCGTGCTGTCTACGGCGTGCATTCGGGCGCATATGTCGCAGTATTTTCGGCGCAATACGTCCATGCATAGACAGAACCGTTGTACATCATCAGCTGATCTGCTCCAACCTGCGCAACCTGCCAGGATGAAGTCGCGTTGTATGTCCATAGGAACCAGTACTCATTTTGAGCATTGTTGTTCAAAACGCCGTCTATTCCGGTGATAAAATGTTCTGAATATTGGGGATACCACGTCGCATTGACATTTCCACCAGTGACTACGAGCGTTGCGACGTAAAAGTTCCATCCAGGTTGCACGGAAGTATTGTTGAACCAGTCGTAAGTGCCGTTTCCAAAGTCAATCAAGATGTCGGATGTTAGAAGCGAAACGGAAACAGGCTGGATCTTCTCTGATAATGTCACATTGTTTGTACCCTCAAAGCTCGCCAGGATTGTCTCAAAGTTTGAAGTAAGCTCTTTGTATTGATTTGCAATGGTCAAGTACTCAATCCATAGTTGTGAGAGCATCTTGCTTGCGTTCACGTATGCAGGTTCGCTCGTGTTAAGCTCCGAAACAGCGTTCGCAAGCAGGGAAAACGTGACGTTAAACTCCTTTGAAACAGATAGAAAGTTTGCGCTCGTCAAATTGTACGCCGATGCAAGCTGTTCAAACGATGAGATGGACCCATTGTACGTTGACAAGATCGTGTTGTAGTTACTTGCAAGAGAACTGTACTTCGATGTTGCACTCTGCAGTTCACTTACAGTTTTGTTGTTGTTCAAAGAGGTCTGTTGATACTCGTAGTAATAATACAGAGTCAAAGAAGAGCTTATGACAAGAAGTGCCACCATGATTGCCATTATTCCGTAAAGAGTCTTTTTTTGAACCATTTTTTCGACTTACACCCTTACCTGTTCAATTCTTCTGGCATCGTGAAACACTCTTGTGAAGTACAGTATCACTATCGGGGCTAGCGCGGAGCCGATTAGAAAATCGCCCAACTCGTGGAAGACCATGAATATCGCTCCAGCTATCTCGAAACCAATCAATCCGAGAAATGTCACGTGTGGCCACATCATGATCAACCCTGTCGCGATGTTGGTCTCAGTGTCCCAAACGAACGCGCAAATCGCTATGATCGCGCCGAAAAAGAGGCTCTCGTTATGGAAACCATTTGTCACTTCTGGCCAGAGTTTCGATGCAAATGAGCCTGCCAGTGCATATAGTAGCTCTCCAACAACAAGGAAAGGTATGATTATGCCCCCAAAGCCGTATGGGCTGATTATTCCCCACACCAGCTCGGAGGCTATTGCCACATACAGACCGATCTTCAATCCAAAAGAATAGGCCGAGCAAAAGACAAGAGTGTCCTCGAGTTTGACATTCGGAAGCCCGGCGAGAGCGTAGTTTGTCGCAATCGAAAGTGATGTGAAGAGCGCGACGATTGAAACGGTGCGGGTGGGATTCATTCGTAGCCTGTCTGGATTATCCAGACAGGCTATAAGAGTTTCCGACGCAGAGATTCATGTTGCGGATATCATCTAAACCGTTGTACTCTTAGGCTCAAACGTTAATAGTTCGACTCTCTAAGATTTCGAGATAACCAAGGCAGCATTTCTGTAATAAAGCTCGGACCATGATGAGCCAAGAAATCCAGTGGTCCTGGGGTCAAGAAGTAATTTTTGCGCTTTATAAAATCGAGCGAGTTCCAGCCTCGCTTTTCAATCATGGATTCAAGCTTTGAATTATCAAAATGCGAATACATCTTTGCCTCGTAGATGAATACGTCGGGATTTTCCTTTGGTATCACATTGAGGTCCACATTTATCCATTCTGTCCTCTTTTCCTCGAATATCCCATGCGCTCCCAAGAGATTGAGTGCATCCGTGATGTAACTATAAGCTCCGAAAGAGACAGGGCCCCCGAGATCTATTTCGACATATACTCTCGGAGACCTTGCTGGTCGCCTGATTTCAGACAGACTCTCGATGAGTGAAGCAGATAGGGCTCGCGCACGTATGAGCTCCCCAGTTACGAGGCCTACTTTGGTCGCAAGCTCAACTATTCCGGCCACTGAAACTGGGAGCTCCAAAGGGTAAACCGTGAAACTCTTGGAAAGATCGATTGCTAGCTTTCGCTGATAACCTGTTATGGCAAATATAAGATCAGCCTTCACAGTATGGAGAAGTTTTGTATTGACGGTGCTATAGCTACCAAACTTTCTCTTCTTTCTTGCTTCAGGGGGTCTAGCGCAAAAAGCACTCACACCAACCACCCTTTCTCCAACCCCGAGCATGAAAAGAGTCTCTGTTATCGCAGGACTCAGACTGACAATTCTCTGAGGCTTTTCGGGAACATTCACATCCTTTCCCAGTATCTCATTGAACACTCTAAATCATCTCCCAGGTTTTCAGCGTGACATGAGCTTGCCCTTTCTGTCAATCTCCCTAACACACTGAAACTCATCAATGCAACTTGCTATTCTGTTTTGATCAATGTCTTGTGCATTGGTATAAATTCAGATTGATGGAAACGCAACCAAATGATAGAATCCCTAGACTGGAGTCCTCTAGTACTCGGTAGTAAAACAATTGCTTTGCCGAATTCATAAAGACGCAAAGAAAGTGTCTGTAACTCGGCAAGAGCACGTATTTGCCACGATCAAGACTATAATGAGATGGTAAAAATGGAAAAGCGAGTGGTTTTCATTGGCATATTGGTCTCTTTGCTAATGGTTCTTTCAATTGCTCACCCTTCAAACGCAACTACATCAAATCCAATCAACAATGCTGGTTGGGCAATAAATCAAGCAGCTGGTCAATCACAGGGAACGGCAACAAAGGTAATTGCATGCGGAACATTTAGCCTCACAGTTTCATCTTCATCAAATCCAACGGCTAGCAGCGGAACATTCTCAGGAACGATCACCTTCAAGACCGCATATGACTCTGAAGAGTTGAGCGTGCCTAGTTCACCCGTTGAAATAACTGGAACATGGCTGAGAAATCAGGCCACAGGAGTATTGATGGTCAGATTTTCCTCTATGCCAAGCATCCTGACTGGTTCTTTCACGTCTCCTTCATCTCTGCCTGAGCCATCTACCCCAAGCCCACCACAAGGCTGTGAGCCTCTTGCGAGCGGACTATTTGGATTCATCCAGTCGCCCATCGTACAACAAAGCGAGGGCATGTTCATCTACTGGAACCAGCAAGTAACAGAGTTGTAGAGCGCATAACCAAATTTCCCTAAAAGGGGACTTCCCCCTTTTTGGGTTTGCATTCCTCTGTAAATGCCACACATTTCGCCAAGACCAACTCTGGATATCTGAACACCTTCCAGCCTATCGTAGATTAGACATGGATAATCTTGAACACCAAGGAGGTCGTCGAAATAAGACAGAAGGGCGATAATACCTAAAATTCATTGAACAGCAGCTCAAAAGCAGTTGTACACGCTGTGCAAAAACGCTTGATTATAGCAGGTTCATTGGATTGATATGGCAGGTGTTACGAATGCAAACAATCTCAAAGATGGTGGATGATCTAGAGTGCGAAACACAAAGAGTCGAGCTTTCTTCAAATGGGCTAAGGTGCTGGCATATCCATATCAACATCCCATCAATATTCGCAATAGAAATCTAGGCCACTCTAGCTCCAGTCAATCCACGATACTTTCTGATAAGTTAAACAGACATTTTTGTTCTTGACATAGTGGATGCCCTGGCTTGGCTTTATGCCTCGCAAAGAACAACGAAAGCTTATTACAAGCTTGTCGCATTCAAGCGGGCAAGTGATTGACATGAGAAAGGGAATTCTTGCCATATTCTCGCTCCTCTTACTTCTTGCGTTCGGAGCAGTCGCGGTCCATCCATATGCAAGTACCTCGAATAGCATTGTCTATCAAGCGAATCCTCCTAGACAATTTGTGGCCTCGTCCCCCGCAGGGTTGCCATCAGCGCAAAGTGATGTATGCAACGTGGGCACGTTCAACTTGCATTGCTATACCCCGCAGATGATCCAACAGGCATACGATTTCACGGGGGCCTACAAACTCGTCGGAGGAGAGGCTAATGCAGGAGCGGGAATCACAATTGTGATCGTTGACGCTTATGGCAGTCCAACCATTGCACATGATTTACAGGTCTTTGATAGTACATTCGGGCTTCCCTCTGCGAAACTTAATATCATCTGCCCTCAAGGATGTCCAACCTTCAACCCTGCCTCTGCGAACGAGGTAGGCTGGTCTTTTGAAACTACACTTGACGTCGAGTACAGTCATGCGATGGCGCCTGCTGCCACAATTGACCTTGTCGTTGCTTCCACGAACTTTGGTAACGCCATAAACAACGCCGAGCAGTACGCGCTCGACAACTCACTCGGGCAGATCTGGTCGCAGAGCTTTGGAGCGCCCGAATGCGCGTTTAGCGGTGACAATTCACAATTCCAACAATCGCAACAAATCTACACAGCAGCTTCAAGTGTTGGAGTAACACTAATTGCTTCAGCTGGCGACAGCGGTGCGCAGGAAGGATGTCCAAGCCCAAGCGCATTGTACCCTTCATCTAGCCCGTTGAACTTGGCTGTCGGTGGAACGCATCTGAACATCTCTCCCAGCGGAAGTTACAAATCAGAGAATGCATGGAATGACGAAGATGATACCTATCTTCTGAATCAGGGAGTCAGTTTTCCATATGCCACAGGTGGCGCGCCGAGTGTTTTCTTCAGCCTCCCATCGTATCAGCGCGGGATCAGCCTTGTTCCATACTCTTGCTCTGGCAGCACGCCCTCAACATGCAGTGCTGGAAAGTCGTTCACTCCAGGGACGAGAACTACTTCTGATGTATCCTATGACGCTGATCTCGATGGAGGCGTTCTCGCCTACTGGAGTGCGATCCCCAGTCAGGCTGGCTTTTACATCTTTGGCGGGACAAGCGCAGGCTCGCCACAGTGGGCGGCAGTAATCGCGATCGCTGACGAGTTTCACGGAACTTCGCTAGGTGATGTCCATAGTCTGCTCTATTCTCTTGCAGGAACAACTGCCTTCCATGATGTGAGGCAAGGATCAAATGCCTTAGAACCCGGAGTGGGTTTCTTGGCCACTGCTGGCTATGATGCACCTACTGGTTTGGGTTCGCCAAACGTGGGAATTCTGGTCCAAGCACTCCAGGAATAAGAACTGACTAGGGCTACGCTCAGAGCCCTAGTGCGTTTCTTATTTTTTCAGCTTTACGTCCGCTAGCTTGAAACAAATATGGAGATGCTTGTAATTGACGCATTGTTGTTGTTTGCCTGCATGAGGTAGAGAGTGTAAACACCAACCCCATCCTGAGCAATGAAGTTGCTCATTGAGAACTCCACATTGACGTAAGTGTTGTTCACATTCCACGTTGAAGCATACACTGCGATTCCGCTGTATGTGGGTGAGCAGACAACGGATGAACACGGCGTTACGCTTCCTATGTATGTGCCGGGGTCGTAGGGCTTTTGATAGCTTGAATTGAGTGTGGATGCATTGAGTGGCGTCGGCAGCGGATCATAGAAGACGAACACGCCATTTGGAGTAACTGGAGATGATATGTCAGCAGACCCGTAGAAGTGCACAGTTTGGTTTGTCGGAAAACTGTAAGGCGTGACAAGACTGGCATTGTAGTTTTCAAAGTCCTCCACAAAGTAGACCGATGAAGGACTGTATGCTATTCCGATTGAAACGCGGTTATGATATGGATCGAGTATGTTCTTTGCGTGTCCATTTTGGCAGCATTTGGAATCGTTGTAAACCATGTCCCACTCTAGCTTGTTTATCGCTTGCTCGACGGCGCTGGTCGAGGTAAACGGGCAAAGAGCAACGCAAGAAGCAGATTCGAAAGCAATGTTCTCATCCACGTAACCAGTACCGTTGAGGGCAGTGTATCGCATGTACGGCTTGCACCCTTGAGTATCCCAGTGACTGAAGTAGTTGTAGTCTAGCATCGAATCTGCATGCTCTTCCCCTGAAAGTATCGGACTCAGAGTGACATTTGAGAGCCCAAAGTTAGTCCTGTTTGTGTTGATAACATTGAGGGCATACGAAACCAACGTGTTGTAATCTGAGGGGTAGCTGATGTTTTGCCCGCTTGAAATACAAGGATTGGAAGTAGCAAGAATAGTATAATTCGCGCTCGAACTAGAAGAAGATGATGAGGACGAAGTGCTGGTGGAGCTGACCAAGATGGTCGAGGAGGAGGAAGAGCTTGCTCCCGTGTTTGTGACAACTGCACTCATGTTTCCCAAGATGTTTGGGAAGACGAGGAATAAGACAATAACAATGATCACGAAAGCCGCTCCGAAAGCCGCGACTGCGACCGATGAGCTTCCGCCCTGCTTTGCTTTCAATCCCGAGCTGGATTTTTCAAGCATGCGTTCCCTCTTATGTCGGTAACGAATTGCAGGTACGAATTTTGAATTCGAGTCTCATCCAAGCTCTCCATAGACTCCCAGAAAAGAAGATGATGATCACCTTTTACCTCATACCGCGCATCATCATCTTTTCTTTGAAAGCTAGCGTTCCTCAAGTCTATGCCTGGGTTAACGGCTTGCTTTTCATTCAAGCATCCCTCTATCCTCGGCCCAACCTGTTCAACTTTTTTATTCTATGGAGCTCCTGCGAATGCGACTTATGTTGCGATTACCTGCATGAATGAAAAACAGTTGTTCAAGGCGTGCAACAATGTAGTCTTAAGAACGACGCGGTTTCCTTTCTCTCCAAAGTGAAACTATATGGTGTCAATAGCAGCTTTAGCAATACTCGGCGCGATATCAGGAATAGGTGCGACCTCAGTAGCCACAGGTGATGCAAACGCAGCAGTGGAAGCTGCAAAACAAATGGCGCCGCAAGGCCTGCATGTAGCTCTTTCACACGTGCCTTCATGGACTCATGCGCACCAAGTTCTTTCGGAGCATCTTTCTCAGTATGCGCAAAATGGAGGCATCGGTGCAGGCGCGTCAGGTGGAATTGGAGCAGCCATGAAGAAGGGACTGGCCCATATAGGGAAGGGGCTCTTTCATTTGCACAAATAAAGGGAGCATATAGCGAGCGGGCTACGACGACTGCTGGAGCTATTCGTATGGCTCTAGCGGTTCCTTTTTCTTCGATCTTTCTGTTTTTCTTGAGCTTTGGTACATTTAGCTATTCGCAACAGCCTGTCTTGTCTTAGCGTGGAGCGCTTTTCCACGACCTAACTGTCTCGTACCAAAGAGCTATCAACGAGACTGAGCCTATAGAGACGGAGAAGAAACCCAGTTCGGCGAGGTTCCCAGATGGAAGAACGAATCCCACAAGATACAGAAACAGAATCGAAATCATAACTGCATAGGTGAATAACCGTGGTATGATGAATGATCCTAGCGTAATGAAAGGCTGTAAGACGTCTACCTTGACTTCCTTTAGCAATGAATAGCTTCCATCCTCATTCTGAGCTACAAGCACCATTTCACGCAATTTCTCCAGATGATACTTTGCAAGCGTCGCGCTGGAGAGATTAAGTTCCCTTTGGATCTCTCTAATTCCGACCGAATCGTTGCTTCTGCTACGAAGAATGTGCATGTAAACTCGAAGCGTATTACCCTTGAGTGAGTATTTTGGATCAGCGGCAGCCTTGATAGACATGCCAACAACTGGACCAGGAGAAGAAGGATTATGCTCGTCATCGGCCTGATTGTTACTGGTGCTCAAGAGATGATGCACTTACCTTTCGACTTTATATTACCGCGATATATATCCACAATGTAACCAACGAC